>Ga0157367_1000158_pt1 | contig 35005 bp, 40 predicted proteins | sample AttbisABBM2_FD_113142 | JGI IMG/M metagenome (GOLD analysis project Ga0157367, IMG submission 113142) | Fungus gardens microbial communities from leaf cutter ant in Botucatu, State of São Paulo, Brazil - Atta bisphaerica ABBM2 | ecosystem: Host-associated > Fungi > Mycelium > Unclassified ... | reverse complement strand
GTGCTACTTCATGCGCGACAAGCTCGGCGAGGAATACGGCGGGATGGTGAACGGCGTCACGTCGTTCGGCATCTTCGTGCAGCTCGACACGCTGTTCATCGAAGGGCTCGTGCACGTCACGGAGCTCGGCTCGGACTACTTCCAGTACGACGAGATCAAGAATGAACTGCGCGGCGAGCGCACCGGCATCCGCTATCGCCTGTCGGACCGCGTGCGCGTGCAGGTGAGCCGCGTCGATCTCGACGCGCGCAAGATCGATTTCCGGCTGGTGCGCGACACGCCCGTGAAGGCGCCGCGCCCGGCGCCGGCGGTCGTCAACGCCGATCGCGGCGGCCCGCGCGTGCGCGCGCTGCCGCCGGCAGAGGAACCGGCGCCGCATCGCAAGAAGGCTGCGAGCGCGCCGACCGCGGCCGTGAAGGAAGCACGTGCGCCGCACGGCGCCGCGAAGAAGAAGGGCGTGCCGGCGAAGACGGCGGCAAAGAAGGCACGCGCCCGCAAGAAGTACTGAACGACGGGGCGGCGCATGCGCCGCGCCCGCAGCATCGAGAGACGCCGTGTGCCCGGTCATTCGCCGGGCACGCGGCGCTTTCCGTTTCCATGGTTTGCGGCCGCGCGCGTTGCGTGGCCGCGCGTTTGATCGAAGGTTGTTCCAGTCATGTCACGTCTGAAGGTTCTCTACGGTTTTCATGCGGTGACCGCACGCTTGCGGCACGACGCGTCGACGGTTGCGGAGGTGCTGTACGACCAGACGCGCCGCGACCGCCGCATGCAGGATTTCCTGCACGCCGCGAAGGAAGCGGGCGTGCGGCTGATCGCGGCCGACGAAACGCGCCTCTGGGGTCTCGCGCATACCGAGCGCCATCAAGGCGTGGTCGCGCGGGTCGAGGACGTTCCGCTCGCGCAGAACCTGTCCGAGCTGCTCGACGGGATCCAGGGCCCGGCGCTGCTGCTCGTGCTCGACGGCGTCACCGATCCGCACAACCTCGGCGCGTGCCTGCGCGTGGCCGATGCGGCCGGCGCGCACGCGGTGATCGCGCCGCGCGACCGCGCGGTCGGGCTGAATGCGACCGCGGCGAAGGTCGCGAGCGGCGCGGCGGATACGGTGCCGTATATCACGGTGACGAACCTCGCGCGCGCGCTGCGCGAGCTGAAGGAAGCGGGCGTGTGGATCATCGGCACGTCGGATGAAGCGTCGGCGACGCTCTACGACACGAAGCTCGACGGCCCGGTCGCGCTGGTGATGGGCGCGGAAGGCGAGGGCATGCGCCGGCTCACGCGCGACACCTGCGACGAAGTGATGAGCATTCCGATGGCCGGCAGCGTCGAGAGCCTGAACGTGTCGGTTGCGAGCGGTGTGTGCCTGTATGAAGCGGTGCGGCAGCGGCGCGTGAAGGCGTAACGGCGTAACGGCTGGAACGCGAACCGCTGCAGACTCGCGCCATCCGAGTGGTCGGCCCGTTGGACATTCCAGTGTTCGACGGGCGCCCCGCGTCAAGGCTTCGTCAATCGCCCCCGACGACGCGCCTTCCACCTTTCGAGCATTAAGCCGCCAGCACATAGCGACGATCGACGACAGGCGTCTTGCCGATCGTGCTCGCCTCGGTTCCCGCAAATTGCCAGCCGTATCGTTCATAGAACGCAATGGCGTTGGCGTTGTCTTCGAGCGCGAACAGGTGCAATGTGTTCTCGCCGATTTCCCGCGCCCATGCGCGCGCAGCCTCGATCAGCAGTCGTCCCGCGCCACGGCCCTGATGGTCGGCGAGGACATGCAGGCAGTCGAGCAATGCGCCGTACTGCGGATCCTGCACGTTCTCCGCCGAAGCGAAGCCGATCGCCACACCATCTACTTCGGCGATCCTGACCATGCCCCATTCCGCCTCCGGGCGCGCGAAGTAGGCGATCCATCTCGACAGATGCGCGCCGGGCGCGTCATGTTCGAGATAGTCCGCCGGCAGGATGTGGCTGTAGGCGCGCTGCCAGCTCAGGGTATGCAGCGTGGCGATGGTCCGGGCATCGCCCGGCGTGGCGTGACGGAGTGTGACGTGGACGGCTGGCATCGCGTGATTCCGATCGTTGGCGATCGGGGAGTGTAGCAAGGCGCAACAGACGCGTGGCGCCGGTTGCGCGCGACGCGCCTACGCAGGCTGCCCCTCCTGATCCCGCAACTCCCGCCGCAGAATCTTCCCGATATTCGACTTCGGCAGGCTGTCGCGGAATTCGATGTATTTCGGCTTCTTGTAGCCGGTGAATTCCTGCTTGCAATAAGCCATCAGTTCGTCGGCCGTGAGCGCCGGATCGCGGCGCACGACGAACAGCTTCACCGCCTCGCCGGAATTCGGATCCGGCACGCCGACGCACGCGCATTCGACCACGCCCGGATGCGCGGCGACCACGCTCTCTATCTCGTTCGGATACACGTTGAAGCCCGACACGAGGATCATGTCCTTCTTGCGGTCGACGATGCGCACGTAGCCGCGCTCGTCCATCACGCCGATGTCGCCCGACTTGAAGAAGCCGTCGGGCGTCATGACCTTCTCGGTTTCGTCGGGGCGGTTCCAGTAGCCGGCCATCACCTGCGGGCCGCGGATCGCGATCTCGCCGGACTGGCCTTGCGGCACCGGCACGTCGTTCTCGCCGAGCAGCGCGATTTCGGTCGACGGCACCGGCAGGCCGATCGTGCCGTTGAAGGCCGCGAGCGTCGCGGGGTTCAGCGTGACGGTGGGCGACGTCTCCGACAGGCCGTAGCCTTCGAGGATCGGGCAGCCAGTGGCCTTCATCCACCGCTGGCTGACGACTTCCTGCACGGCCATGCCGCCGCCGAGCGTGATCCGCAGCCCCGTGAAATCGAGCGCGGCGAAGCCGGAATGGTTGAGCAGCGCGTTGAACAGCGTATTCACGCCGGGAAAGAAGTTCACGCGATACCGCGACAGTTCCTTGACGAACCCGTCTATGTCGCGCGGATTCGGGGTCAGCAGGTTCATCGCGCCCCAGCGTGCGCCCATCAGCATGCACGCGTTCAGCGCGAGGATGTGATAAAGCGGCAGCGCGCAGACGGTCACGAGCGCGTCGATCTGCGGCGTCTTGCGCAACGCCGGCTGGCTCCATGCATCGTTCTGCAGAATGTTCGCGATCACGTTGCGGTGCGTGAGCATCGCGCCTTTCGACACGCCGGTCGTGCCGCCCGTGTATTGCAGGAACGCGACGTCGTCGTGATGCAGCGCGGCGGGCGCGAACGTCTGCCGAGCGCCGGCGCGCAGCGCGGCGCGGAACGGCGTCGCATCCGGCAGCCGGTAGGGCGGCACCAGCTTCTTCACGCGACGTGCGACGAAATTGACGACGGTGCCCTTGACCGGGCCGAGCAGGTCGCCGAGCGACGCGACGACGACGTGCTTGACCTGCGTTCGCGCGATCACCTGTTGCAGCGTCGTCGCGAAGTTCTCGAGCACGACGATCGCTTCCGCGCCCGAGTCGTGAAGCTGATGCTCGAGTTCGCGCGGCGTATAGAGCGGATTGACGTTGACGATGGTGTAGCCCGCGCGCAGCGCCGCGGCAACCGTCACCGGATATTGCAGCACGTTCGGCATCATCACCGCGATGCGTGCGCCTTTCGGCAGCCCCTGGCGCTGGAACCATGCGCCGAGGTCGCGCGAATGGCGGTCGAGCGCCGCGTAGGTCATCGTGCGCCCCATGCATGCATAGGCGTCGCGCGCCGCGAAGGTCGCGAACGACTCGTCGAGCAGGTGCGCGAGCGACTGGTAGCGATCGGGATCGACGGTTGCAGGAACGCCCTCGGGATAGGACTTCAGCCAGATTTTTTCCATCATGGTTCTCTCAGTGTCGCGTCGCTCGCGCGTATCGGTCGGTCTTTTCGTCGGCGTCCGGCCCGGCGATCGGGCCGTTCGAGCAACGCCGGAATCGCGTCGCCGCGCCGCGGCGGACGCCGATTGTCGCGGGATCGCCCGCACAAGACAAGTCGTCGGTGCGACGGACTGGCTAGAATGGCGGGCGGCGCGGACCAGCGGGGTCCGGCGGCCGCAGTTCCTCCGAAGCCGAACCATGAGACTTTTCCATCGCGGCGCGCTGTGCGCCGGCCTCTGCCTGCTGGCCGCGTGCACGTCCCCGACGCTCGTCGGGCGCGGCACCTACTATGCCGACACGAGCCGGCACGCGCAGGGCGCCGATTCGCGCATCCGCTTTCTCGTGATGCACTACACGGAAAGTGACGAAGTGCAATCGCTGCGTACGCTGACGGGCGACGCGGTCAGCGCGCACTACGTCGTGCCGGAGCGGCCGCGCATCGAACGCGGGATGCCGGTCGTCCATCAGCTCGTGCCGGAAGCGCAGCGTGCGTGGCATGCGGGCGTCAGCGCGTGGCAGGGCACGACGGAGCTGAATGCGGCGTCGATCGGCATCGAGAACGTCAACGCCGGCCCGGCCGACACGCCGCAGGGCCGCACGTGGCAGCCGTACCCGCCGGAGCAGGTCGACGCGCTGATCCGCCTGTCGAAGGACATCGTCGCGCGCTACGGGATCGCGCCGACCCGCGTGGTCGGCCACAGCGACATCGCGCCGCAACGCAAGATCGACCCGGGGCCGCGGTTTCCATGGCGCGCGCTCGCGCAGGCCGGCGTCGGCGCGTGGCCGGACGACGCGACGGTCGCCGCGCGACTCGCCGGCCGCGACCCGCATGCGGCCGTCGACGTGCGCGCGCTGCAGCTCAAGCTCGCGCGCTATGGCTACGACGTGCCGACCGACGGCGAGCTCGACGCGCGCACGCGCCGCGTGTTCGCGGCATTCCAAATGCATTTCCGGCCGTCCGACTGCGCGGGCAACCCGGACGCGCAAACCGACGCGATCGCGCAGGCGCTGCTCGACAAGTATTTCCCCGGGCAGCCGCCGGCGCCCGACGGCGCGCCTTGACCGCGGTAAACGCGCAGGCGGTCACCCGACTCCGGTAAACTGGCGGTTTTCCGCAATCCAGCAGCATTTTCCTTCCATGACTCAAGACGAACTCAAACGCCTCGTCGGCCAGGCCGCGGCCGACTACGTGATCCAGAACGTGCCGGAAGGCGCGCTGATCGGCGTCGGCACCGGCTCGACCGCCAACTGCTTCATCGACGCGCTCGCCGCCGTCAAGTCGCGCTATCGCGGCGCGGTGTCGAGCTCGGTCGCGACGACCGAGCGCCTGAAGGCGCTCGGCATCCAGGTGTTCGACCTGAACGACGTCGAATCGCTGCAGGTGTACGTCGACGGCGCGGACGAGATCGACGCGAGCGGCGCGATGATCAAGGGCGGCGGCGGCGCGCTGACGCGCGAGAAGATCGTCGCGTCGGTGGCCGATACGTTCGTCTGCATCGCCGACGCCAGCAAGCGCGTGCCGGTGCTCGGCGCATTCCCGCTGCCGATCGAAGTGGTGCCGATGGCGCGCACCGCGATCGGCCGGCGCGTGACGGCGGCCGGCGGCGTGCCGGTGCTGCGCGTGACGAAGGACGGCGCGCCGTACATCACCGACAACGGCAACGAGATCATCGACGTGAAGGGCCTGCAGATCGCCGACCCGCGCGGCTTCGAGGCACAGGTGAATGCGTGGCCGGGCGTGGTGACGGTCGGCCTGTTTGCGGCGCGCGGCGCGAACCTGTGCCTGCTCGGTACGGAGAGCGGCGTCGAGACTATCGTTTATCCCGACCAGTCGTAAGAATTGAAAAGCAGTGCGTAATGCACTGCATCGTCAAATCTTGTCAAGAATCGCTGCCCGGTAAGCGCAGAGCGCTTCCCGGGCTTTTTTTGACGCCTTATAAATCCCCCCTTCATGAAGAGGGATAACCCTGTCAGGTGTTTACCAGATAGCGCAACGGCCTCGAAACTCATCAACTTATAGATCATAAGAACAAAGTCGTACCAGGGCCGGCGGAACTGCGGAGCAGGTGTTCGCAAATAGACGCACGGGGAGGTGTCATGGAGCAGGGCAAAGACCGGTCACTGGTCGCCAAAGTGATGGATGGGCTTGTCGCAGGCATTGTCGAGGACAAGTACGGCGGCATCCTGCCGCCGCAGGATGTGTTGTCGAAGGAGTTCGACGTGAGCCGCACGGTGATGCGTGAGGCGCTGTCGATGTTGCTTGCGCGCGACATGCTGGACGTTCGTCCGAAGGTGGGCACGCGCGTTCGACCGATGCGCGACTGGCGCATGATCGACGAGGACGTCGTGAGCTGGCGGTTCCGGGCGAAGCCCGATCCGCAGTTCATGCGCGACGTGATCGAATTTCGAATGCTGATCGAGCCACGCGCGACCGCGCAGGCGGCCGTGCGTGCGAGCGCGGCGGACGTCGCCGGCATCCGCGAGGCGTTCGAGGCGTTCAAGGGAATGCAGCCGGGCGAGCCCGGCTACGACGCGGCCGACGAGCTGTTGCATACGCGGATCGTCCACGCGAGCGGCAACCAGTTCTTCCAGCAGATGGCGGCGATCGTGCGCGGCGCGGTGCGGCTCGTGAATCCGCGCGTCGTGCAGAAGGAGGGCGCGCACGACGTGGCGGTCAAGGCGCATGCGCGCGTGGTCGAGGCGATCGAGCGGCGCGATCCGCGCGAGGCCGAGGCGGCGTCGCTCGCGCTGATCGACTACAGCGCCGACGAAATCTCCCGCGATTTCTCCGTCGAGGTGCCCGTGCGCGCCTGATCCGGCGCGCGGTTCGTTCGTCCATTCGTCCGATTACCGGCCAGCCGTTTATCATGACGGCCGGCCGGCGGGAGTGTCGGCCCTTTTCATACGACCGATACGACCGATACGGATGATCCGGATGAACGACCTCGACACGCGCCCGGTGCGCTTCGGCATCGTCGGCGCGGGCAGCATCGCGCGCCGTTTCGCGCAGAGCCTCGCGCATGTCCCGGGCGCCGCGCTCGCGCGCGTGTGGGCGCGCCGCGCGGATGCGGCGGCCGCCTTCTGCGCGGCCCATGGCGGCATGCCCGCCGCCAGTCTCGATGCGCTCTTCGCGAGCGATGTCGACGCCATCTACATCGCGACGCTTCACGACAGCCACGCACACTATGCGCAGGCCGCGCTTGCCGCCGGCAAGGCGGTGCTGTGCGAAAAACCCGCGACGCTCAATGCGGCGCAGCTCGACGCCGTGCTGCGTGCCGCACGCGATGCCGGCCGGCTGTTCATGGAAGCGATGAAGCCGCCGTTCTTCCCGCTGTACCGCAAGCTGCGCGCGCACCTGCGCGACGACCCGATCGGCGAGATCCGGCTTGTGCGGGCCGGTTGCGCGTCGTCGGGCGTGCCCGGCGATCATCCGGTGTATCGCCTCGAGCAGGCGGGCGGCGCGCTGCTCGACATCGGCATCTACGAGACGTTTCTCGCAGTCGACTGGCTGGGTGCGCCGCTCGACGTGCAGACGCTGGGGCGCGTCGGCGAGACGGGCGTCGACCTGTTTGCGAGCCTGAACAGCCGTCATGCGAACGGCGGCATCGCGCAGCTCTTTTGCGGGCTCGACGTGATGGGGCGCGGCGACGCGCTGCTGGCCGCGGCCGGCGGGCACGTGACGATACACGAGAAGTGGTGGAACCCGGCGCGCGCGACGATCTGTTACGCGGACGGGCGCGTGGTCGAACTCGACGAGCCGTTCGATGGCGGCGGCCTCAACTACGAGACCGCGCATTTCTGCGGCCTGCTGCGCGCGGGGAAGACCGAGAGCCCGGTGATGACGCACGATCATTCGCGGCGGATGATCGCGATGACGGACGCGGCGCGCGCCGCGCTCGGCGTGCGGTATCCGGGCGAGTGATGTTTGCACGATCTGCGCGGCGCACGCTCGAGGCTTGCGCTGCGCGATCGATCAGCAGTCCAATGAATCGATGCCCGGGTGCTCGGCCGGATTGTCCGGCTCAGTGCTTGGCCGGCAGCGACAGCCGCTTTTCATACCAGCGCTGCACCCACTCGAGGATCTGGCACAGCACCCAGTACACGGCCGCCGCGGCCAGATACAGCGGCAGCGGCTGGTAGGTCGCCGCGATCACTTCCTGCGCGCTGCGCAGCAGTTCGGTGACGGTGATCACCGACACGAGCGACGTATCCTTGATCAGGCTGATCAGGCTGTTCGACAGGCTCGGCACCGCGATGCGCAGCGCCTGCGGGCCGATCACGTAGCGCAGCGTCTGCCCCCACGACAGCCCGAGGCTGTACGACGCGAGCCACTGGCCGCGGTGGATGCCGTTGATCGCGCCGCGCATGCTTTCGGACATGTAAGCCGCGACGTTCGCGGACAGCGCGATCACGCCCGCGGGTGTCGGATCGAGCGAGATGCCGAGGCTCGGCAGGCCGTAATAGATGACGAAGATCTGCACGAGCAGCGGCGTGCCGCGCATCACGCTGACGTAGGCGCGCGCGAGCGCCGCGAGGGTGTTCACGACGACGCGCTCGACGCCCGAGGTCATCCCGTCGCTTTGCCGGATCCCCATCATCGCCAGCACGACGGCGCCGATCAGGCCGAACACCATCGACAGGACGGCGAACTTGACGGTCAGTACCGCCCCCTGGGCGAGTACCGGCAGCGATTGGACGAGCAGGGAAGTGGTCGACATGAAGTGCTGATTGGGTGCGTGCGCGAAAGCGCAATCATAAACCGGACGAACAAAACAAAGGGCGGCATCGTTCCGGATGCCGCCCTGTCGGCCCGCCGTGCGGCGGGCGATGCTGGCGTGCTTACTTCAGCGGCTTCGTCACGTCGATGCCGAACCACTTGTCCGAGATCTTCGTGAAGGTGCCGTCGGCGGCGAGCTGCGCCATCGCGTCGTCGATCGCCTTCTGGAACTTCGGGTTGCCCTTCTTGAACGGAATGCCCGACGGGTTCGCCGAGCCGACGTTCGCGCCCGGGCGCAGCGGCAGCTGCGAATTCTTCGTCAGGTACGCGAGCATCAGGCGGTCGTTCAGCGCCGCGTCGAGACGGCCGGCCGCGAGATCGCGCAGGTACTCGGGCGCGCCCGGGTACGTCTTCACGTCGATGCCCGGCACCGACTTCGCCATGTCCATGTAGTTCGTGCCGAGCGCGACGCCGAGCTTCTTGCCCTTCAGCTCCTCGAGCGACTTGAACTGGCGCGTGTCGTCCTTGCGCTGGATCAGCTGCGCGGACGAATACGTGTACGCCGGGGAGAAGTCGAGCGTCTCCTTGCGCTTGTCGGTGATGCCGACCTGGTTGACGATCACGTCGAACTTGCCTGCCTGCAGGCCGGCGATGATGCCGCTCCATTCGGTCGTGACGAATTCCGGCTTCACGCCGAGCTTGGCCGCGACGGCCTTCGCGATGTCGACGTCGAAGCCGACCAGTTCGCCGCTCGGGCTCTTCGAGTTGAACGGCGGGAACGTGCCCTCGAGGCCGATCCGCAGCGTGCCGCGTTGCTTCACGTCGTCGAGCAGGTCGGCCGCGTGCGCGGTCGCGGCGGTGAACGACGCGCCGATCAGGCCGGCGACCAGCAGTTTCTTCAGCAGCGCAATTTTCATCTTGTGGTTCCTTACCGGGTCCGGGTCAATAATTCGGCATCGATGATAGCGAAAACGCTATCAATGCAGAAATACAGTTTGCTTATGCCTATATTACGACGCTCGTGCGCCGGCCACGGCCTTCACGCACTCGGCGACGAGCGTCGGGCCGCGATAGATGAAGCCGGTGTACAGCTGCACCAGCGCCGCGCCGGCCGCGAGCTTCGCCTGCGCGTCCGCGCCGGAGAAGATGCCGCCGACGCCGATGATCGGCACCGCGCTGCCGAGTTCGGCGTGCAGCTTGCGGATCACCTCGTTCGACGCCTCGAACACCGGCCGCCCGGACAGGCCGCCGGCTTCGTCCGCGTGCGGCAGCCCTTGCACCGCGGCGCGCGACAGCGTCGTGTTGGTGGCGATCACCGCTTCGATCTTGTGGCGCAGCAGCGTGTCGGCGATCTCCTTGACCTGCTCGTCGTCGAGGTCCGGCGCGATCTTCAGCGCGAGCGGCACGAGCTTGCCGTGCAGGTCGGCGAGGCGCTGCTGCTTGTCCTTGAGTGCCGCGAGCAGCGCGTCGAGTTCGCCCGCGCCCTGCAGCTGGCGCAGGTTCTTCGTGTTCGGCGACGAGATGTTGATCGTCACGTAGCTCGCGAACGGATAGACGCGCTCGAGGCAGTACAGGTAGTCGTCGGCGGCGCGCTCGATCGGCGTGTCGGCGTTCTTGCCGATGTTCAGGCCGAGGATGCCGCGGTAGCGGGCCGCCTGGACGTTCTTCACGAACTGGTCGACGCCGCTGTTGTTGAAGCCCATCCGGTTGATCAGCGCGTCGGCCTGCGGCAGCCGGAACATGCGCGGGCGCGGGTTGCCGGGCTGCGGGCGCGGCGTGACCGTGCCGACCTCGATGAAGCCGAAGCCGAGCGCCGCGAGGCCGTCGATCGCCGCGCCGTCCTTGTCGAGGCCGGCCGCGAGGCCGACCGGGTTGCGGAACGTGAGCCCCATCACGGCGCGCGGCGCGTCGGGCACGCGGGCCGACAGCGCGCAGGCGAGGCCGGTGCGGCCGGCCGCGCCGAGCGCGCGCAGCGTGAGGTGGTGAGCGTCTTCCGCATCCATCTTGAACAGGGATGCGCGGGCGAGCGGATAGAGGGAACTGAACACGGGAATGGGCGACAGCCAGAAATATGACAACCCGCTATTTTACCGGGAGTTGCGCGGCCGGGGCTGCGTTTGGCGGGCGAGCGTCGCGCCGGCGGGCGCGAATGTGTGCACCGTGCCGCCGGGCGTGCGTCAGACCGAGCCGGAGTGCCCGCCGGGCAGCGGCGCGCGCGCGAGCGCAGCGTCGACCGGCGGCAGGTCGATCCGTGCCGGATCGAGCACCTTCCAGCGCCCGTCGACAAGCCCTTCGAGCGGATGGAAGTTCGCCTTGTACGCCATCTTCGGGCTCTCGCGGATCCAGTAGCCGAGATACACGTAGGGCAGTCCGAGGCTTTTCGCCTGCTCGATCTGCCAGAGGATGTTGTAGGTGCCGTAGCTCGCGTGCAGGTCGTCCGGCTCGAAGAACGTGTACACGGACGACAGGCCGTCGCCGAGGATGTCGATCATGCTGACCATCCGCAGCTGGCCGGGCTGGCCGCCCGGCGCATCGAGATCGCGGAATTCGACGAGGCGCGAATTGATCCGGCTCTGCAGCAGGAACTGCTCGTACTGGTCGCGGCTGTCGCGGTCCATCCCGCCGCCCGCGTGGCGCGCGGACTGGTAGCGCATGTAGAGCGCGTAATGCTCTTCGTCGTAGTGCAGCGGCGACACCGTCGCGACGAGCGCGCGGTGCCGTTTCCACATCCGCCGCTGCGTGCGGTTCGGCGTGAACGCCGCGACCGGCACGCGCACCGGCACGCACGCGCGGCAACCGTCGCAGTAAGGGCGGTACGTGAACACGCCCGAGCGGCGGAAGCCGGCCTTGACGAGCTCGGTGTAGATGTCGGAATTGATCAGGTGGCTCGGCGTCGCGACTTGCGAGCGCGCGACGCGGCCGTCCAGGTAACTGCACGGGTAGGGCGCCGTTGCATAGAATTGCAGCGCCGAAAGCGGTGAAAGCGGCAGCTCAGTCGGGTGAGTCATGGGCAGCTCTCGATGCAGGAATGGGGTGCCGCGCCGGCGCCTGCTCGCGGCCGCCGAGCGACGCCAGTTGCGACGCGTTGTGCTGGCAGTCCATCATCGACTGCTTGCAAAAACCGTTATAAATCAAAAGATTGTGTTTCGACTCCCGGCGAATCACCGCCGGGCGGCAACGAAGCGGATGCAAGAAAATTAACATGAAAACGGGGCTAAATGCATCATGTCCCGATTCAACAATAGGCCCATCGAGCGGGTGCGACCAGCCGGGAATAAAGGGGACGCCTCCGTCCTCGTCGTTCCAAAGGGGCTCGATCAAGCGGCTGTCGTGCTATGCTGTACATTCATACAGTATTTCGCTGCAGCCATGCCGATGTTGGAATGCATTTGGGCGTTCGTCGACGAAGACGGCGCGCACGTTCAGACCGCCGACCGTACCACCGAACCCGGGTTCGCGCGTCGGCGCGCGCGTCACCGCGCGGCGGCGATTCTCGCAAGCGGCGGGCAGGCGTGAAAACTGCCGGCACCACGGTTTCGCTGATCGGCGGTGTCGCCGTCCTGCTGATGCTGCTGCACACGTTCGGCTTCATCGATTTCAAGGTGTGCGTGGCGTGGCCGGGCGAATGCCGCGTGGAAGTCATCCACAAGAGCAAGCCCGCGGCCAATGCGGGAAGTTGACGGATGGGGGGCTGGCGAGCAAGAGAGCCGGCTTTGGCGGCCGGTTGCGCGTGCCGCCCTAGCTAGCGCTCGATCCCGGTAGGGGCCACCGGTTCGCCGCGGCCCACGAGCCCGGCGAGCGCACGCTTGTCGAATTGCCACGGAATCGGCGGTTCGGCCACCGCGCGGCGCACGTGGGCGATGAAGGTCTTGCGGGCGATCTCGCGGCCGCCGAGCGACGCCAGGTGTGACGTGTTCTGCTGGCAATCGATCATCTGCAGGCCGCAGTCGCGCAGGTGGGCGACGAGCGTGGCCAGCGCGATCTTCGACGCATCCGTTTCGTCCGCGAACATCGATTCGCCGAAGAACATCCGCCCGAACGCGACGCCGTAAAGCCCGCCGACGCGACGCCCGTCGCGCCATGTCTCGATGCTGTGCGCGTTGCCGGTGCGGTAGAGCGACGTATACGCGTCGATGATCTCCGCGGTGATCCACGTGCCGCGCTGGCCGCGCCGCGGCGCCTGCGCGCACGCGCGCATCACGCCGGCAAAATCGTGGTCGACGCGCACCTCCCACTCGGGTTCGCGCAGCACGCGCCGCAGTGTCTTCTTCAGCGAAGGCGACACCTTGAACTCGGCCGGCACGAGGATCATTCGCGGATCGGGGCTCCACCACAGCACCGGCTGGCCGTCCGAATACCACGGGAAGATGCCGTGCTGGTAGGCGTCGATGAGGCGCGAAGGCAGCAGGTCGGCGCTCGCGGCGAGCAGCCCCGGCGCGCCGGTGGCCGGGCCGAGCGCCCGCGTGACGGGCGGAAACGGATCGTCTGGGCCGAGCCAGGGGACCATGGGTCGCGGGCTCAGCCGGCGCGCAGCGAGCGGAAGATATCGCCGGTGTGGACGCCGTAGTCGCCGGCGGCACGGTCGGCAAAGAAGAATCGCAGGGTCTGGCTGACGGTCGGGAACGCGATGTCGTCCCACGGAATGTCGGCCTCGTCGAACAGCTTCACCTCGAGGCTTTCCTCGCCGGCCTCGAATGCGGGATCGACGAGCCGCGCCAGGTAGAACAGGTGCACCTGGTGCACGTGCGGCACGTTCAGCAGCGTGAACAGGCTCTGCACCTCGACGCGCGCGCCGGCTTCCTCGAGCGTCTCGCGCGCGGCGGCCTCGGCGGTCGTCTCGCCCATTTCCATGAAGCCTGCCGGCAGGGTCCAGAAGCCGTAGCGCGGCTCGATCGCGCGGCGGCACAGCAGCACCTGCTCGCCCCACACGGGGACGGTGCCGACGACGTTGCGCGGATTCTGGTAATGGATCGTGCCGCATTGATCGCAGACGAAGCGTTCGCGGTTGTCGCCCGGAGGAATGCGCGCGATGACTTCGTGACCGCAGACGGAGCAGAATTTCATGTCGAGTGGAAGGGACGAGGTGTTGCGAGTGTATCACCCGTGCGGGGCATTCTCGAACGGCGGCGCGGCGCTGCGTCGTCCTCTGTGGAATCGGGTGCACCACACGGACAAGGGCATCTCATGACGACGACACCTGGCGCGTTTTCGGAGCGCCTCTTCTCGTACGGCACGTTGCAGCTGGAGCAGGTCCGGTTGACGACATTCGGCCGCAAGCTCGGCGGCCAGTCCGACGAAATGCCCGGCTATGCGCTGTCGATGCTGAAAATCGAGGATCCGGCGGTCGTGGCAACGAGCGGCAACACGCATCACCCGGTCGTGACCTGCACGGGCAACCCGGCCGACAAGGTCAGCGGGATGGTCTTCCCGATCACCGCCGCAGAGCTGAAACACGCGGACGACTACGAGGTGTCGTCCTATCGACGCGACCGCGTCGTGCTCGCTTCGGGCGTGCCTGCCTGGGCGTATGTCGACGCCGGTTCGGCGCACGCTGGCTAGAAAAGCAAAAAGCCTTGATTTCATCGTGAAATCAAGGCTCTCTGTGATGCTTGGTTGCGGGGGTAGGATTTGAACCTACGACCTTCGGGTTATGAGCCCGACGAGCTGCCAGACTGCTCCACCCCGCGTCCGTTGAAGAAATAAATTATAGAGGCAATGCCGATCGGCGTGCAAGTACTTTCTGACAATCCGCTTGTGGGGCCGGTACCGAGGGCGCGTGCGCTAGAATCGAGCGGTTTGTTTCGCCACTCCGGCAGCGGGGCTGCGTGCGATCGCAGCGGCCTTGGCAGCCTTCACTTCTTGCTTCGACGGATTCATGGATATCGCTCTCGATCTGCAGTCGATCGGCGCGCAGGAACAGGCGCTCGTGTTTCCCCGCTTCGATGCCGCCCGCGCGTGGGCGCTCGGCAACCGGCTGCATGCGCTCGCCGCGTCGCGCGGCCATGCGGTCGCGATCGACATCGGCACGTTCGGCCAGCCGCTGTTCTACGCCGCGCTGGACGGCGCGACGCCCGACAACGCCGACTGGGTGCGCCGCAAGCGCAACGTCGTCGCGCATTTCCGCTGCAGCTCGTATGCGATCGGCCTGCGCATGAAGCAGGCCGGCTCGACGCTCGCGGACAAGCACGGCCTGCCGGTGGCCGAGTATGCGTCGTACGGCGGCGCGTTTCCGCTGACGGTCGCGGGGGCCGGCGTGATCGGCACGGTAACTGCGTCGGGGCTGCCGCAGCGCGCCGACCACGAACTCGTCGTCGAGGCGCTGTGCGCGGAGCTGGACCACGACTACGCGGCGCTCGCGCTGGCGAGGAACTGAGCGATGCAGCTGCCCGGTTATGCATGGCTCGCGATCGCGATCGTCGCCGAGGTGATCGGCACGTCCGCGCTGCGCGCGGCCGACGGCTTCACGCGCCTTTGGCCATCGCTGCTCGTCGTGGCGGGCTACGCCACCGCCTTCTACTGCCTGTCGCTGACGCTCAGGACGATGCCGGTCGGCATCATCTATGCGGTGTGGTCGGGCGCCGGCATCGTGCTGATCACGCTCGTCGCGATGCTGCTGTATCGTCAGGTGCCGGACGTGCCGGCGGTGATCGGCCTCTCGTTGATCGTCGCGGGTGTCGTGGTGCTGAACCTGTTCTCGAAGATGCAGGCGCACTGACCGTACGCCTGTCGCCAGCCGGATTCCTTCCATGACCGATTCCATTCCCGTCGCTTCCGACCAGCCCGACGTGCGCGCCTACGTGGCGAACCGCGTCGGCTTTCTCGAACTGAACCGGCCGAAGGCGCTCAACGCGCTGTCGGTCGGGATGATCCGCATCATGCACGCGGCGCTCGACGCTTGGCGCGACGATCCGGAGGTCGTCGCGGTCGTCGTGACCAGCCCGCATCCACGCGCGTTCTGCGCGGGCGGCGACGTGCGCTTCTTTCACGATGCATGGCAGCGCGGCGACCGCGATGCGGTCGATACGTTCTTCATCGAGGAATACACGCTGAACCATGCGATCTTCAGCTTCCCGAAGCCGTACATCGCGCTGATGCACGGCGTCGTGATGGGCGGCGGGATGGGCATCTCGCAGGCGGCGCGCCATACGGGCGGGCTGCGGGTCGTCACGGATTCGACGAAGATGGCGATGCCGGAGACGCGCATCGGCCTGTTTCCCGATGTCGGGATGAGCTGGTTCCTCGCGCGCACGCCCGGTGCGATCGGACGCTATCTCGCCGTGACCGGCGCGACGCTCGACGCGGCGGGCGCGCTGCATGCGCAGCTCGCCGACGTCTACGTGCCCGACGCGGCACTGCCGGTGCTGCTCGACGCGCTGCGTCACGAACGCTTCGACAGCGGCGCGCAGGCGGTCGAATGCGTGGCCGCGGCGGCCGCCGCGCACAAGGTCGTGCCGACGCCCGACACGTCGTCGCTGGCCGACGCGCGCGCCGGCATCGACCGTCATTTCGCGCAGCCCGACCTCGTCGCGATCCTCGCGTCGCTCGATGCTGACCAGGATTGCGCGGCCGTGGACGGGTGGATCGAAAAGGCGACGCATGCGATGCGCAGCCAGCTGTCGCCGCTGTCGATGGCGGTGTCGCTCGAAGTGGTCGATCGCGCGCGCGGCGCGACGATGGCCGATTGCCTGCGGCGCGACCTCGACCTGACGCGCTCGACGTTCGCGCGCGGCGACGTGATCGAAGGCGTGCGCGCGCTGATCGTCGACAAGGACCATCAGCCGGCCTGGCGTTTCAAGTCGATTGCGGAAGTCGGCCGCGCGGACGTGCTCGCGATGTTCGACAGCCCGTGGACGCCGGACACGCATCCGCTGCGGAACCTGAAGGACTGACGCGCGCGGCGCCGTCCGCGAGAAATCGCCGCTTCAAGTAACTCGGCCGCCCATGCAGGCGGCCGAATCGTTTTCAGGCGGCGAACGGCGAGGGCGTGTCAGTCTTCGCCCGCATCATCCGACATGAACGCGCGCATGAACACGAGCGCGCCCCAGCCCCACAGCGCATTCGCCGCGAAGCCGACGGCCAGCACCGGCAGCATGTTGCCGGACGGCCAGATGCCGCGCAGCGGGTCGATCGCGAACACGCGCGCGGCCGTCAGCACGATTCCGCCGAACACCAGCGCGCCGATCCACGGCGCCTCGCGTTCCGGCGACACCCGCAGCAGCCACGCCATCGGGATCGCCCAGCATGCGCTGATCAGCGCGTTCGCGACAAACTCAGGAATGCCGAGCGGCGCGAACGGCGCGGTCGAGAAGCCGGCCGCGGCGATCAGGTCCGCGGTGTGCAGCAACGCGAGCGTCGCTTCGCGGAAGAACAGGGCGGCCAGGAAGCCGGACAGGAACGGCAGGATGACTTTCTGCATCGATGAGTGCACCGCAAGCGCGCGCGGCCGGGGCCGTCTGCGCGGAATTGTTCGAAATGGTGCGTCATTATAGGGGGGCGCGGGCCGATATTCGCTGCAGCGTCGTGCTAATCAGGAAAGCGGAAAACCTAAGCTCAAAAAAATCGTTCCAAAGCCCACCCCCGATCCCTAGACTGATTTCCCAGAAACAGCCGTGCCAGCGCGTCCTCGCCCGCCGCGCGGCTGACCGCAACACATCCCGATTCGAACGCACGTCATGCATGCGCCGCCCGTTGGCGGCGCGAGCAGGGCGGTGCTTTATCTCAATTCTGGCAAGGACAGTCACGCAGGAGCAGCAGATGAATGTATTCTGGTTTATCCCCACGCACGGCGACAGCCGCTATCTCGGTACCGCCGAAGGCGCACGCGCCGCGGACTACGATTACTTCAAGCAGGTCGCCGTCGCGGCCGACACGCTCGGCTACGAGGGCGTGCTGCTGCCGACCGGCCGTTCCTGCGAGGATGCGTGGGTGGTCGCGTCGAGCCTGATTCCGGCCACGCAGCGCCTGAAGTTCCTGGTCGCGGTGCGGCCCGGCATCGCGTCGCCGGGCCTGGCGGCGCGCATGGCCGCGACGTTCGACCGGCTGTCCGGCGGGCGCCTGCTGATCAACGTCGTGACGGGCGGCGACGCGGCCGAACTCGAAGGCGACGGCCTGTTTGCCGATCACGACACGCGCTACGAGATCACCGACGATTTCCTGAACATCTGGCGCGGGCTGCTCACCGCGTCGCACGACAACGGCGGCTTCGACTACATCGGCAAGCACCTGCAGTCGAAGGGCGGCAAGGCGCTGTATCCGCCGGTGCAGCGCCCGCACCCGCCGCTGTGGTTCGGCGGCTCGTCGCCGGCCGCGCACGCGATTGCCGCCGATCATATCGACACCTACCTGACGTGGGGCGAACCGCCCGAGGCCGTTGCGAAGAAGATCGCCGACGTGCGCGCACGGGCGGCGGAACGCGGCCGCCAGATCAAGTTCGGCATCCGCCTGCACGTGATCGTGCGCGAGACCGAGGAAGAAGCGTGGCGCGATGCGGATCGCCTGATCAGCCGGCTCGACGACGCGACGATCGCCCGCGCGCAGCAGGCGTTCGCGAACATGGATTCGGAAGGCCAGCGCCGGATGGCCGCGCTGCACGGCGGCAAGCGCGGCGGCCGCGAGTCGCTCGAGGTGTATCCGAACCTGTGGGCCGGCGTCGGCCTCGTGCGTGGCGGCGCGGGCACCGCGCTCGTCGGCAATCCCGAGCAGGTCGCGGCGCGCATGCGCGAATACGCGGAACTCGGCGTCGAGACGTTCATCCTGTCGGGCTATCCGCATCTCGAGGAATCGTATCGCTTCGCCGAGCTCGTGTTCCCGCTGATCAAGGGGCGCGGCGCGGCGAAGGCGACCGGGCCGCTGTCCGGCCCGTTCGGCGAGATCGTCGGCAACAGCTACCTGCCGAAGGCAAGCCAGAGCTGAGCGAAGGGAGGCCTGCGATGACAACGAAATCGACGACGGGCGGCGGCCTGGCCGCCCGTGCATGGCGCACCGCGGCGCCGTGGCTCGTGCCGCTCGCGTTGCTGGCCGTCTGGGAGGCCGGCGCGCGCATCGGCTGGCTGTCGACCCGCGTGCTGCCCGAGCCGGTCGCCGTGGTGCGCGCCGCGTGGTCGCTCGTCGTGTCCGGCGAGCTGTGGGCGAACGTGAAGGTCAGCACCTGGCGCGCGCTGTTCGGCTTCGCGCTCGGCGGCGGCGTCGGTCTCGCGCTGGGGCTCGCGACCGGCCTGTCGAAAGCCGCCGAGGTCGCGCTCGACTCGACGATCCAGATGATCCGCAACATCCCGGCGCTCGCGATGATCCCGCTCGTGATCCTGTGGTTCGGCATCGACGAGAAGGCCAAGCTGTTCCTCGTCGCGCTCGGCGTGTTCTTCCCCGTCTACATCAACACGTATCACGGGATCCGCTCGGTCGACGCGAACCTGATCGAAATGGCGAAAAGCTACGGCGTGCGCGGCTTCGCGCTCTATCGCGACGTGATCCTGCCCGGCGCGCTGCCGTCGATCCTCGTCGGCGTGCGGTTTGCGCTCGGCCTGATGTGGGTGATGCTGATCGTCGCGGAGACCATCTCCGCGCAGTCGGGCATCGGCTACATGACGATGAATGCGCGCGAATTCCTGCAGACCGACGTGGTGGTGGTCGGCATCCTGCTGTACGCAGTGCTCGGCAAGCTGGCCGACGTGCTCGCGAAATGGCTCGAACGCGTGACGCTGCGCTGGCATCCCGCCTATCAAACAGGAGCACAGGCATGAATGCGACGATTTCGGCGGCCGGTTACGGGCCGCTCGCCGCCGCGGACCTCGAGGCCGAATTCACGCAGGCGCGCATCGCGGACGGCGACGCCCGCGACGCGGCGATCCTCGAGCGCGACGGCGGCGCATCGGTGGTGCCGCTCGCGCGGCGCCGCGCAGCCGGCATCGCGCCGGCGGACGACGCGGTCACGCTGAGCGGCATCAGCAAGCGCTTCGGCGCGCGCATCGTGCTCGACGACATCGACCTGAGCATCGCACGCGGCAGCTTCGTCGCGATCGTCGGCCGCAGCGGCTGCGGCAAGTCGACGCTGCTGCGGCTCGTCGCGGGCCTCGAGCAGGCGAGCAGCGGCACGCTGACGGCGCGCGGCGAAGGCGGCGGCGCGCTCGACACCCGGATCATGTACCAGGACGCGCGCCTGCTGCCGTGGAAGACCGTGCTGCAGAACGTGATGCTCGGGCTCGGGCGCGGTGCGCGCGACGATGCGCGCGCGGTGCTCGACGAAGTCGGCCTGCTCGAACGCGCCGACGACTGGCCCGCACAACTGTCGGGCGGCCAGCGGCAGCGCGTCGCGCTGGCGCGCGCGCTGGTGCATCGGCCTCAACTGCTGCTGCTCGACGAGCCGCTCGGCGCGCTCGACGCGCTGACCCGCATCGAGATGCATGCACTGATCGAGCGGCTGTGGCGCGAGCACCGGTTCACGGCGCTGCTCGTCACGCACGACGTGCACGAAGCCGTCGCGCTCGGCGACCGGATCCTGCTGATCGAGCAGGGGCGCGTCGCGCTCGACCAGCCGGTGCCGCTCGACCGGCCGCGGGCCCGTGCGTCGGCGGCATTCGCGGCGCTCGAGGACCGCGTGCTGCAGCGCGTGCTCGCGGGTGGCCCGGGCACGGCGGCGCAGCCCGCGCAGGGCGCGGGCGACGCGCGGCCGGACGGGCGGATTCGCTGGGCCGTTTAATCCGGGCGGCACCTGCCGCCCATCCTGAGTCTTTTTCTTCGGAGCGATCAACCCGATGAGCATCACCGCAATCAACGTACGCAACCAGTTCAAGGGCAAGGTGAAGGAGATCATCCGCGGGCCCGTGGTGTCCGAGGTCGACGTGGAAACGCCGTTCGGCATCGTCACGTCGGTGATCACGACCCGCTCGGTCGACGAACTCGAGCTGAAGGTCGGCGCGGAAGTCGTCGCGCTCGTGAAGTCGACCGAGGTGTCGATCGCGCGGCTCTGAGCGAGCCGGCGCCGGCCGCGCGCCGTCGGCCCGGGCTTTGCCGTCCGGGGCGGCCGCCGCGGCGCCTTGTCGCTGCGTAGCCGCATCGGTATTCGCCGTCCGGGCGAAGTGCTAGGATGGAGCGACACCGACGCGGAGGCAGCGTATGACCCCCATCCTTTCTCCCGAAGCCATCGAGGCGCTGAAGTGGATCGACCAGTTCGGCGACAGCCGGCCGGTGCCGGCGACCTTCAGCGACATCGTGTACGTGCTGCTGAACGAAGGGCTGATCTACCAGACGGCCGGCGACCGGGTCGATCTCACCGCCGACGGCAAGGCCATCCTGTCTAACGAATATGACTGAACGCCCCGCGCGGGCCTGGCGGCTCGCGCGGGGCGTCGCTTATCGACGGAGCGCGCGATGGAACTGAGAGGCAGCGATCTCGGCGACTACAGCGAGCCGTACCGCGGCTTCGAGATCGAAGTGAAGACAGAGCAGGTCTGGGACGGCGAACACGTGCACTACCGCGTGCTGCAAGGCGATGCGGTGCGGATCGACTGGCGGCTCGTGAAGGTCGACGGGCTGCTGCTGACCGAGCGACGGGTGATCGAGCGCGGGTTCGACGCGGCGCGGCGCGCGGTCGATTCGGAACTGGCCGGCGACGCGGGCGCATAGCGCCGGGCGGGCAGGGCGCCCGTTGCGGTAGAATGCGCGGTTGTCTCCGCGCCGTCCGTTGCCCGAATTCCATGTCCGTTTCGCCTTCGCTTCCTCCCCGCCGCGTGTCCGTGGCGCCGATGCTGGACTGGACCGACCGTCATTGCCGGTCGTTCCACCGCACGCTCACGCGCAATACGTGGCTCTACACGGAAATGATCACGACCGGCGCGCTGCTGTTCGGCGACGCGCAGCGGCATCTCGCGTTCACGCCGAACGAATCGCCGGTCGCGCTGCAGCTCGGCGGCAGCGAGCCGGACGATCTGGCGCGCGCGGCGAAGCTCGGCGAGCAGTGGGGCTACGACGAAATCAACCTGAACTGCGGCTGCCCGTCGGAACGGGTGCAGCGTGGCGCGTTCGGCGCGTGCCTGATGAACGAGCCGCAGCTCGTCGCGGATTGCGTGAAGGCGATGCGCGACGCCGTGTCGGTGCCGGTGACGGTCAAGCACCGGATCGGCGTGGATGCGGTCGAGGAATACGAATTCGTGCGGGACTTCGTCGGCACGGTTGCCGAAGCGGGCTGCGAGGTGTTCGTCGTGCACGCGCGCAATGCGATCCTGAAAGGCTTGTCGCCGAAGGAGAACCGCGAGATCCCGCCGCTCAAGTACGACTATGCGTATCGGCTGAAGCGCGATTTCCCGGCGCTGGAGATCGTGATCAACGGCGGCATCAAGACGCTCGACGAAGTCGCGCAGCATCTCGAGCATGTCGACGGCGTGATGCTCGGCCGCGAGGCGTATCACAATCCTTACGTGCTGGCGGACGTCGATCGGCGGTTCTACGGCGCGAGCGAAGCGGCGCCGACGCGCGAGGAAGCGGAGGCGCAGCTGATCGCGTATTGCGCGGCGGAACTGAAGCGCGGCACGTACCTCGGTGCGGTCGTGCGTCATGCGCTCGGGCTGTATCGCGGCGAGGCGGGGGCGCGTGGCTGGCGTCGTGTGCTGTCCGACAACAAGAAGCTCGCGCGCGGCGATCTGGCCGTGTTCGACGAGGCGCGCACGCATCTTTTCGCCGCCGACGAAAATTTTGAAAAAAAGGCTTGGCAAGATTAAAAACGCTTTATATAATCTTGCTTCTTCGCTGTTGAACAGAACGCGACGCAGCGAAGAAAGCAGTATCAGTGGTGGCTGTAGCTCAGTTGGTAGAGTCCAGGATTGTGATTCCTGTCGTCGTGGGTTCGAGTCCCATCAGCCACCCCACAGAATGCTTCAACAAAACAGGCGCCTCGGCGCCTGTTTTGCTTTGCGGGGCAACTCGAGGACATTAGCGCCGATTCGAGCCTCGCCATCTCTAGAGCGTTCTGCTCGCCGTCCATCCATTTCGCGTACGTTGTCAGGAACATCTCGATGCTGTGCCCGAGCTGTTTCGCGCAGAAGGTTGGGGTCATTCCGGCCATCAGCATTGCCGTCGCGTAGCTATGCCGCATGTTGTACGGCCGCCGGTAGCGAATTCCGAGTCGTTTCAGAGTCGGCGTCCAGAAACTGCGGCGGAATGCGCGCTCATCCTCCCAGCGCCTGCTGTATCTGGGATCGTGGAAGATTGCTGCGCCGGCAATTCCCGTGAACACACGCTGCCGCTTCAAGGCACTGAGCGCCCGGCTGTTTAGCCGGACCGTGCGTGCGACTGCCGTCTTCGTGCGATCCTTGTGCTCGCCGCGGACGAGCGCTTCCGCAACGAGGATCGTCCCGCTCGGGAGATCCACGTTCAGCCATTGGAGGCCGAAGATCTCGGACGTCCGCAACCCGGTCCAGAACCAGAAGTCGATCAAGTTGTGCACTTGGCCTGGGTGCACGCGCTCAGCTTCTTTAATGATCGATTCCGATTCCTCGCGCGAGAACGGATCCGGTGGCGGCTTCTGATGCTTCGCACGCGGCACGTCGTCCGATACTTGCGTAGAACCGACCTGGTTGTTGATGGTCTTGCTGCATAGGTCGGCGCGGCTGGCGACGGACCCATGAACCTGATCGCAAGAGGCGAGCAGGGTGTTATCGCGCGGCGCGCGCGCTACAAGCGATCACCTGGGTTCGTGAAATACTGGCTGTAGGTTGTTCTGCGGGCGCGGTCCATCCGAGTTTGCGGCGCAATTTCCCGGACGTAACGCGACGGAGAGGCGTTTGACGGCGGATCACGCGTGATTGCCACCGTGAACAATTGGTGTATGCCGCGTTAGCGGCCTTCGAATTGTTCACGGAGTGGCATTCAATTACGACTGCGTGTTCAATTTGCCGGCTGCATGTTCGAACTTCTGTTGAGCATCTTCGCCGTGATAGGTGACTGGTTGATCGCCACTGGTATCAACATAGGTCTTGCTCCCTCCTTGCCCCATAGTGAACGTTCCAGCGACTTCTCGCCGGTATTCCGCAACGGGCAATAGCAGTTCGTGCTCCCTGCTATTCGCCGGATTTGTCTGCGCGCGATCTGTATGGAGAATCGAGAAGACCGCCGGATTTCCTCGTGCGAGCGAGTCCTTTGCGTAAGACTCTTGACTGTTTAGCCCCACCGTATATTCGGGTGTGCCGGAGAGAAATGGACTGTTGCTACTTGATTTTGCGTGTTGTATCGCCAGCTTCTTGAACTCTTCGCTGCTGAGATTTCCGGAATCTTCTGCTTTATCCAGCATTTTTTTTAATTTATCGATATTCGCCTCAGATGTTTTAATGGGTGCGGGTTTATTTCCTTGTTGGAGCTGTTCCTCATAGTTTTTTTGATGTGTCGCCAGTCGGTTCTTTTCCACATTGAGCTTATGCATCGCACTCGAGATGTGCGGAACATTCACAGGATCATGGCTGGGCAGAGGGGTTTCTTTTTCTTTCCGAACGAAACGTTGCAAATTGCTCTGAAGCAGCTCGTTGGTCGGGACACGACGAGGAGAAATGGGCCTTGAAGGTTGCTGAGCGGAAGAGTCGCCGCTGTGGCCTTGAATGTGTGCAGTGCCCGGCGCGCCGGAGATACGAGAAGCGTCCATTGTATTTCCTCCAAATACGTATTCGTTGGTCCGAGCCCTCATGGTCAACTCAATCGATAGCCCACCGTGTAGAACCGCGAAGCTGCGGCCACGACTGCGAAATTACTGCGTGCGAATCCTGAACCAGAATGAGCCCAGGTCGGAAGCGGAGATATCCGGCTTCAGCACCGCATCGATCAAGCCGCAGCGCTATGATTGACGAACGCGTAGTCCGAACGCATTGCCGAGTGATACCAGGGAGGGCACGATGTCCATCTTTGCAGTGAATGGCGTGAGAATCGATCTGCTGACCAGGCGCGTGACGCATGTGCGTTGGGCGAAGGTCAATCCCCAAGACGACAGCTGGGTCGAAGTGCCGCGCGAGGCGCGTGTCATGGACGTTGTCGATGCAATCATGGGCGGCGACGACGTCTATACGATCTTCTCGGTTGGAGGCCAGAGCGTTGTCGGACCGGCGTTGAAGACGGTTGTGTACCGCGACGCCTCGCAGGGGATCGAGCTCGACGTCGACGCAACCAAAGTGTCTCGTACGCTGGATGAGCTTCCGCAGATCTGATCGTGATTCGTTGAGCTTCAACCTGGGAGGTCTCCGGGGCCGCGCCATTTGCTGAAGAACAGGAAGGTTCAACAGCGAATGCGACGGCATTCGGGGCTACACGGCCGGCGGCAGCGGCGCATATTTCGGCTTCGCGGCATGCCTGGCGCGGATCCGTTCGACCTTCGTCCAGATGTCCGCGAGCTCGGCGTCTCCGGCCGCGTGCATGTCCAGCGCATTCGCGAGACAGAGCGCCGCCAGCGTCACCATCACGCCGCCGGCCTCCTGTGCCGGCTCACCGGCCGGGCGCCCGAACGTATAGTCAACGAACGGGTGCGCTTCGCTCGCGGTACAGCCGCATGCCTGCACGAGTTCGCGCGCTTCTTCGAGGAAGCGATGATTCCGCTCCGTGCGATCGTTCGCTGTCGCCGCTCCGAAGCATTCGAGCATCCACGGTTGCACGCGCGCCTGAAACGTCGAAGGTGTCGCGGCATGCGCGAGCCCGACCGCTTCCGGGCCGGTCTTGTTGGCCGTTACTGCAGGCGGCTCGGCAGGAGATGCGGTGAGGAGGGTGCGAGCGGATTGGACAGCACGTTCGAGCGCCTCGATATCGGCATCATCACGCGCGCGGGCACGAACGGCTGAAATCACGTTCCCGGCCTCGAACAGAACAGTGCCGATGCAGTCCATCAGTGCATCGATGCGACGCGTTTCGTTGTACGTGGTCGTCATCATGGCTCCGGCAAAACATATCGCTTTCGGTGGGCGGCTTCGAAATAGTTGCTGAAGCAACCTTCTCGCATGGTATAGAAAGTCCTGGCGTGCAGGCGTTTCACGGCAAGCGGTCGAGCGTTCGCAGCGCATACGCATCGGTGGCAACATACCCATCAAAGGAAGAGACATCCGTGAAGATCATGATCGTCGGTGCCAGCAAGGGGCTGGGCCGTGCGTTTGTCGAAGGTCTGTGCAGCCCCGGCGACACCGTCATCGGCGTATCGCGCAAGCGGCCGAACGCGCTGACGTTGCCTGACGCCGTCGATCTCCAGTGGATCGAGGCGGACATGGCGTCTCCTGCCGATGCCGTGGCGCAGATCGCGCGAGCCGCGCCCGCCGAACTGGACGTGCTGATCTGCAACCTCGGAATCTGGGAGGAAACGGCCTTCACCGACGCCTATGCTTTCCTGGACGATTCGGACGACACCATTGCGAATCTGGTGAACGTCAACATCACGGCCACCTTGCTGCTGCTCAAGCGTCTGGTGCCGCGGCTGCTGCGTGCCGACAAGCCGCGGCTGTTCCTGACCGGGTCGACATCGGCACTTCGGCAAAGCGGGCGCCCGGAAGTGGCGTTCGGCGCATCGAAGTTCGCGCTCAACGGGATTGCCGATGCGCTGCGCGAAGGGTTCCGGGGCAGCCGCCTGGCCGTCACGTGCCTGCAACTCGGCTACCTGAATACCGACGATGCCTTGTCGGTCCCGCTGGAAGACGCCGCGGCGCGCGGCGATGGCCAGAGCGTGCCGGTCCATGACGTGGTGGCGGTGGTGCGCACGCTGCTGCACCTGTCCAACGCGTCGTTCGTCCGGGAACTCGTGATGCCGGCGATTGCGGACGACCGCTTTTGAGCCGGTCGCGGAACCCGGCAAGGTCGGAACAGGCCCGGCCCTTGGGGCGAGAGGCCGTCGCGCGACGGCCAGCGCGCCGAACGTTCGAAAAACTTCCCGGACGTGTGGCCAAGCCGCGTCGCGTGACCTATGCTGGAGCGATTCACCGTTCACGGGTACGGCGTTGCGATCGACCATGCGCCGTCCCCGGGTTGTTCGCCATTCAATGCGGAGGCTGACATGTCGGAGCGCGCGGTTGTCGACGAGAACGGCTATCTGTGTTTCTGCGAGGCGTATGAAGAACCTCAGGGCGTGTGGCGTGCGCTGGTCCGGTTCGAGCGCAAGAGCGACCATGCGCCGATGAAGACGCACATCCCCGGCATGACGCACAAGATCGACGAGACATTTGCGACGCACCATGAAGCGATGGGTGCCGCGAAAGCCTATGCCCGATACAAGGCGTCGCAAGATGAAACAGGTCTCCGGACAGGGCAGGCGGACCTTTCCAACGGCTGAATCCGGCGCGAAATCCGCTTGCCGGCTACCGCGGCGCTCGTCCGCTTCCTTTCCTCCCGACAGATGATTTCCGACGCACTATACGAAGACCCGAACCTCGCCAGCTTCTACGATGCCGACAATGACTGGAGCGCCAGCTTCGACTACTGTCTGACGCTGGCCGAGGGCTGCGCGTCCGTGCTGGACCTTGGCTGCGGCACGGGCGTGCTGAGCGCGGCCATTGCGCAGGCCGGCTGTGGCGCCGTATGGGGCGTCGATCCCGCAGTGGCGATGCTCGAGATCGCACGCGCACGCCCCGGCGGCGACCGGGTGAACTGGGTCGCCGCGGACGGCCGCAACATGCGCGTTGGCCGTCGCTTCGACCTCGTGGTGATGACCGGCCACGCGTTCCAGGTGTTCCTGACGCAGGCTGACAGGCTCGCGGTACTCCAGACGGTCGCCGCGCACCTTGCGCCGCACGGGCGATTCATCTTCGACAGCCGGAACCCTGCCGTCGAGGAATGGCGGGAATGGGTTCCTGCCGAATCCGGGCGCGAGGTCGACCATCCCGAGCTGGGGCCGGCGCAAGCGTGGAACGACGTCGCGCGGGATCCGGAAACGGGCATCGTCACCTATGAAACATGCTATCGGGTGGCTGCCGATGGCCGGCTGTTGCGTTCGCGTTCCCGCATCGCGTTTCCGTCACGGGAGGAAATCGACGAACTGCTGAAGCTTGCCGGGCTGACCGTGGACGCATGGCTGGGCGACTGGACCGGCGGCCCGTGCAACCCGGATTCCCCCGAGATGATCCCCATCGGCCGATTGAAGGCGGGTGACGGCGCCGTCGAACACGCCGGGTGCGAATCAGGCGGGAAGCAAGGCTGACTGGCGCGGCAAGCAGTCTGTGGCGCCGCGAACGGCCCCGATCTGTGCCCTTGTCCGCGCGGCCGCCCGGTCTAGACTGCGCGCTGTCCGGATGTCCCCTCGTGCCTGAGCGTGCTGTCCGGGCCCCGCCTGTTTCTCCGCGGGTCGTTGACGTCCCCATGGATCGCACGATCCCTGGGGACTTTTTTCATGGAAGGGCGGGGCGGCGATGTCCGATCCTTCGCCGCATGAACTGTGACGGGCCGATGCCGGCCGAAATGTACACCCGGCCGGCACCGCGGCGTCGCTAAACTTCAAGGCGTCTGACCTTACCCGAATGCTTCAAGACCCTCGGTCGGACACCGTGTCTCTCAACGGTTTTTCACATCCCCATGGTTTCAAGGCCCATGGGGATTTTTTTCGTCCGGCCGCGATGCGCGCATGGACGCAAACCGGATTCCGCCTACACGCCCTCGACCAGCACCGCGCGAAAGCGCGCGCCCTTGAAGCGATGCTGGGCGACCGCCTGGTATTCGGGCCCGTGATACCACGCATGCGCGGCAGCCTTCGACGGAAACTCCATGATCACGACGCCTTCCGGGCCTTCGCCCTCGAGCGTCTCCTGGGGGCCGTACGAGGCGAGCACCTTCACCGGATGGCCGGCGAGGGTCGCGCGGACCTTGCTTCGATAGACGTCGAGTTCCTGCTGATCCTGCGTGCTTTCGCGGGTGAAAACGATATAGGTCGCCAAGATTGCACTCCTGATGCGGTTCGGAATGACCCGACGCCTCGGAGCCGTCGGGTCGCCAACTGTCGCGCGTCACGTCACCGGCATGGCGCGGCAGTGCCGTCAGCTTACAGATGTTCGCGCAGGAACGTCGCGACCTTCGCCAGCGAGCGCGAGCCTCGCGGATCGGACAGTCGAAGTTCACGCCGGTAATCGACTCGAGCGCCCGGATCGTGCCGCCGCCGCCACGCCGCCTGCTCGCTGCACCGTCCGGCGAAAATATTTTCGCCGTGCGTGTCGATTCCGCATCGGCTCGTCCGTCGCGTGATCGGAGGCGTGCGCATCGCGCGCCGCGTTCCGTTTTTCGACCCGATCATTCACTCGAAGGAGACACGCTCATGTCCACGTCCGTCAAACCGATCCCGGAAGGGATGCGCACGCTGACGCCCCATCTGATCTGCGCCGGCGCCGCCGATGCGATCGACTTCTACAAGCGCGCGTTCGGCGCGGTCGAGCGGATACGCCTGCCGGCGCCGAACGGCCGGCTCGCGCACGCCTGCCTGAGCATCGGCGATTCGACGCTGATGCTCGTCGACGAAATGCCCGAGCACGGCGCGCTCGGGCCGAAGGCGCTGAAAGGAACGGCGGTCTGCCTGCACCTGTATGTGCCCGATGTCGATGCGGCGATCGCGCAGGCGGTCGCGGCAGGCGCGCAGCTCACGATGCCGGCCACCGACATGTTCTGGGGCGATCGCTACGGCCAGGTCGAGGACCCGTTCGGCCATCGCTGGTCGCTCGCGACGCATCAGCGCGACCTGACGCCGGAGCAGATCGTCGAGGCGATGGCCAGCGCGCCGCCATGCGGCGCGTGACCGGCGCGCAAGCGGCGCGTTGCGCTCAGATGCGCGCCGCCTTGCCGCGCTGCTTGTGCTCGTACATGTGACGGTCCGCCGACGCGAGCAGATCCGACACCGAGTGATGGCGCGCCGGATCGTACGCGACATGGCCGGCGCTGAACCGGATCGCGTAGCCGCGCGCGTCCGCGGCATTGCGTGCCGCGAGCGCGCGGGCGACGCGATCGACGGGTTCGTCGGCGTCACCCGCGTCGGTCGCGCTCAGCAGCGCGACGAACTCGTCGCCGCCGAGCCGCGCGATCACGTCGCTGTCGCGCAGCGCGCCCGTCAGCGTTTCCGCGAACGCCTTGAGCGCGCGGTCGCCTTCGGCATGGCCGAAGCGGTCGTTGATCGCCTTGAAATCATTCAGATCGAAGAACAGCAGCACCGCGCGCCGGCCGAGCCGCGCGCAGAGGCTCAGCACGTGCCGGGCGAGCATCTCGAAGCCGCGCCGGTTCGTCAGTTGCGTGAGCTCGTCGGTGGTCGCGAGATGCAGCGCGGCGATTTCGCGTTCGGTCATGTGCGCGAGATCGTCGAGCAGCGCCAGCTCGTCGTGGTCGAGCGAACGCGGCTTTGTGTCGATCAGGCACAGTGTGCCAACCCGCGCGCCGTTCGGCGCGGACAGCGGCTGGCCCGCATAGAAGCGGATGCCCGGCGCGCCGGTGACGAGCGGATTGTCGTGGAAGCGCTCGTCGAGCAGGGCGTCGGGGATCACCAGTGCGTCGTTCGTGAGCAGCGCATGCGCGCAGAACGACACGTCGCGCGATGTTTCGGGGGCGTCGAGCCCCGTGCGGCTCTTGAACCATTGGCGATTTTCGTCGACGAGGCTGACGAGTGCGATCGGGACGTCGAACAGTCGTCGCGCGAGGCGGGTGAGTCGGTCGAAGCGCTCTTCCGGCGGCGTGTCGAGGAGGGCGAGCGCGTGCAGCGTGGTGAGCCGGGCCGCTTCGTCGGGCGGTTTGGGGGCAATGTGCATGGGCGATGTCCCGGCGGCGAAGGCCGGGCGTCGGTTGCGTGTCGGCAGCGCGTGCGCGAAGTGCTGCGGCGCGGGTTTGGCCGCCGCACGCTTGCCGGTTTCACGGGGGAGAGTATCGCGCATTCCGCGCGATGCCGCCAAGTCGGTATGCGTGGCGATGCCACGCGGCGGGGGCACGTCGGCGGACTGCTAAAGTCGCCCGTCGCGGTGCCGTAAATAGTACGAAACAACCTGTCCAAGACAAGGCATCATGGGTCGATTTCTGTACGTTGGGTATCTTGCTTTCGCGCTCTACATCATCTATCCGATGGTCCAGAACTATCTGGCCGCCGACGAAGCCTGCCTGCGCGCCGCGTCGCTCACCGCCGCCGCCGCGGATCTTTCGGCCAGCCAGGCGCAGGCGCACCGGAGCAACTGCACGCAGCAGGCGAGGATCGGCGCCGTTGCCGGCCGCACGAGCGAGCTTCATTGACCGTTCGCCAGGGGCGCCCGACCCATGCCGCGCGCCGGCGGCGTCAGTACGCGGAGCGGTACGGCGTGCCCTGATCGAAGCGGCTTTGCCAGTGCGCGAGATAGCGTGTCGCCAGTTGCGGGTTGTTCCACACCACCAGCACGTTCTCGGAATTGCGCGTCGCCGCCGACGCGCTGTAGTTGAACGATCCGGTCTCGACATGTTCGGCGTCGATCACGAGGTACTTGTCGTGGTGGATCGCGTAGGTGTCGATCGTGCGGGTCGGGATACCCGCGTTGATCATCAGGTTCAGCGCCTGCTGGCTGCTTTTCGCGCGGTTGCCCTTGTCGTCGACGACGATCGCGATATTGACGCCGCGCCGCTTCGCGGCGAGCAGCGCGCGCGTGACCGCGGGCGACGTGAACGAATAGGCCGCGACGCGGATCGAGCTGCGGGCGGCGCCGATCGCCTTCAGCACGAGCGCCTCGGCGCCGGCGTCGGGCGAGAACGCCGATTCGACGGCCTGGGTGGCCGGCGCTTCGTGCGTCGGGGCAGGCAGCAGACGCGACACGAAATCGATCGCCTGTTGCAGCAGCGATTCGGTTTGCGTCTTGCCGAATGCCGTGAATGGCGTGACGAGCAGGGAGGAGGCGAGGCAAACGGCGGCGAGGCGATTTCGCGACAACATCGTGGACAACGGACGATTTCGAGACAACGGGCCGTGAGTGTAACGCAGACGCGCCGATGCGGTCACGTCTGTATCGGCGCGGATGGCATGAGCGATGCCGCACGTGCGACGCTTGCATCGCCGCGCCGCATTTCATTATTGCGATAACAAGGCGCGGTTCTGCCGGGCGTTGCCGAAGTCGAAACGCGCCGTTCGCGGCGCACTTGGCATTGCCGCCGTCGCCGCGCGGCACCTCACTCGTCCGCCGCCTCCGTCGCGGGCGGCGCAACCCATCCCGGCCCGGCCTCGGGCTGCACGTCGCGCGGGTCGAGCGGCTCGCCGCACGCGGAGCACACCGCGACCGCATGCATCAGGTGGCCGCAGTTACGGTGGCGCAACTGCAGCGGCGGCCCGTTGCCGTCGTCCTTCCAGCGGTCGCCCCAGGCCATCAGCGCGAGCAGCGTGGGATAGAGGTCGCGGCCTTTCTCGGTCAGCAGGTATTCGAAGCGCGGCGGACGTTCCTGGTACGCGCGCTTGACGAACACGCCGTCGTCGACGAGGCGCGCGAGACGCTCGGCCAGCACGTGGCGGGTCAGCCCGAGCTGCGCCTGGAACGCGTCGAAGCGGCGGCAGCCGACAAAGGCGTTGCGGAGGATCAGCATGGTCCAGCGATCGCCGAGCACGGCGAGCGTGCGCGCGACCGAACAGTTCAGCGAGCCGATGTCATCCCATTTCATGGTCGAGTCCCGTGGGCGGTTCAGCGAAATAGCGGGTTCGATTATAGAACCGACCCTCGGTCGGGTTGGGCAGTCGCGGCGTTGACAGCCGGTTTGCCGATGTGAATAATCAGTTCCAATTTGGAACTTACCAGCGCGGCGACGCGCGATCAATCAGGAGACAACCCGATGAATCCGCTCTCGATGTCCGGTCTCGAACTGTTGCGTGCCGCCGCGGCGGGCGACGCGCCGCTCGCGTCGATTTCCGAGACCATGCCGATGCGGCCGCTCGACGTCGAGCTCGGCTACGTGAAGTTCTCGGCGCGCGCGGACGGCCGGCACCTGAATCCGCTCGGCGGCGTGCACGGCGGGTTCGCGGCGACGGTGCTCGATTCGGTGACCGGCTGCGCGGTGCATTCGATGCTCGACGCGGGCGTCGGCTACGGGACGGTCGACCTGCATGTGAAGATGCTGCGGCCGGTGCCGCGCGACGTCGAGCTGATCGCGGAAGGCCGCGTGATCCATCTGTCGCGCTCGCTCGGCGTCGCCGAAGGCACGCTGAAGACGCCGGACGACAAGATCGTCGCGCACGCGTCGGCGACCTGTTTCATCCAGCGGCCGCAGTGACGCTCGCGAGCCCGGGTCGAAGGCCGCTTGTAAGCTCGGGCGGCACCTGTCTGAAGTGAACGTTTCATTGTGATAGCTTTCCTGCTTTCCTCCACCGACGCGACAGGGACAGCATGGAATACCGCACACTTGGCGATTCAGGCATCGAAGTCAGCCTGATCGGTCTTGGCACGATGACTTGGGGCGAGCAGAACTCGGAGCGCGACGCGCACGAGCAGCTCGACTACGCGATTGCGCAGGGCGTCACGCTGATCGACACCGCGGAGATGTATCCGGTGCCGCCGAAGCCCGAGACGCAGGGGCGCACCGAGCAGTACGTCGGCACCTGGCTCGCGCAGCACCGCGCGCAGCGCGACCGGATCGTGCTCGCGACGAAGATCGCCGGCCCGGCCCGTCAGCCGCACAACCCGCGCCACATTCGCGGCGAGGGCAACCAGTTCGACCGCAAGAACCTGACCGAGGCGCTCGACGGCAGCCTCAAGCGCCTGCAGACGGATTACGTCGACCTCTACCAGCTGCACTGGCCGGACCGCAGCACGACGACGTTCGGGCGCCCCGCGTACCCGTGGATCGACGATGCATACACGGTGCCGATCGAGGAAACGCTCGCGGTGCTCGCGGAGTTCGTGAAGGCCGGCAAGGTGCGCGCGATCGGCGTGTCGAACGAGACGCCGTGGGGCGTCGCGCAGTTTCTGCGCGCGGCCGAGCGGCTCGGGCTGCCGCGCATCGTCAGCATCCAGAACCCGTACAGCCTGCTGAACCGGACCTTCGAGAACGGCCTGTCGGAGTTCACGCACCGCGACGGCATCGGCCTGCTCGCGTATTCGCCGCTCGCGTTCGGCTGGCTGTCCGGCAAGTACGAGCACGGCGCGCGTCCGGCCGGCGCGCGCATCACGCTGTTCGAGCGCTTCCAGCGCTACAGCAAGCCGCAGGCGCTCGAGGCGACGTCGTGTTACGTCGCGCTCGCGAAACGGCACGGGCTGTCGCCCGCGCAACTCGCGCTCGCCTTCGTCAACAGCCGGCCGTTCGTGACCAGCAACCTCGTCGGCGCGACGTCGCTCGAGCAGCTGAAGGAGAACATCGGCAGCGTCGACGTGAAGCTGTCCGACGAGATCCTTGCCGAGATCGACGCGCTGCACGAGCGCCAGCCGAACCCCGCGCCGTAAGCGCACCGCACGGCCCGCGCGGCGGGCCGTGCGGGCGCAGCGTCATCGCATGCGCAGCCGCGTGCGCGCGACGAACAGCGCCGCGAGGCTCAGCAATGCGCACCCCATCAGGTAGAGCGCCGGCGACAGCCGGTTGCCGGTCGCGCTGATCAGCCAGGTGATGACGAACGGCGCGAAGCCGCCGAACAGCGTGACGCCCGTGTTGTAGCTCACCGCGAGGCCGGTTGCGCGCGTTTGCGACGGGAACAGCTCCGACATCAGCGCCGGCAGCGCGCCGCAGTACAGCGCCTTCAGCATGCCGATCCAGACCAGCGCGGCGAGCATCGCCGCGAACGACGCGTGACGCGTGAGCCACGCGAAGGTCGGCCAGACCGACACGAGCATCAGCAGCGCCGCGGCCGTCATCACGCGGATCCGCCCGACGCGATCGGACCAGTGGCCGACGAGCGGCGTGACGAGCGTCAGCACGAAGCCGGTGGCCAGCGTCGCCGCGAAGCCGGTCGACGCGGGCAGGCCGAGCTGCTTGATCGCATAGGTCGGCATGTACAGCACCATGTAGTTCACCGCGGTCGAGATCACGAGCACGCCGATCGACAGCAGCAGGCGCGTTTTCTGGCCGGCGAACAGCTCGCGCACCGGCGCGTCCGAGCGCGCCTGCGCGTGGAATTCGACGCCTTCGTCGACGTAGCGGCGGATGTACAGCCCGACCGGCCCGATCGCGAGCCCGAACAGGAACGGCACGCGCCAGCCCCAGCTTTCGAGCTGCGCGGGCGTCAGCGTGCTCGTCAGCAGCGCGCCGAAACCCGACGCGAGCAGCGTCGCGAGGCCCTGGCTCGCAAATTGCCAGCTCGACATGAAGCCGCGGCGGTTCGGCGCATGTTCGACGAGGAACGCGGTCGAGCTCGCGAATTCACCGCCCGCGGAGAAGCCCTGCATCAGCCGCGACAGCATGATCCCGAGCGGCGCGAGGATGCCGATCGACGCGTAGGTCGGCATCGCCGCGATCAGCAGCGTGCCGCCCATCATCATCGCGATCGACAGCAGCAGCGACGCCTTGCGGCCCGCGCGGTCCGCGTACGCGCCGAGC
>Ga0157367_1000155_pt1 | contig 35682 bp, 27 predicted proteins | sample AttbisABBM2_FD_113142 | JGI IMG/M metagenome (GOLD analysis project Ga0157367, IMG submission 113142) | Fungus gardens microbial communities from leaf cutter ant in Botucatu, State of São Paulo, Brazil - Atta bisphaerica ABBM2 | ecosystem: Host-associated > Fungi > Mycelium > Unclassified ... | reverse complement strand
TCCGCCGAAGCTGTGCAGCGTCGAGACGGCCGGCAGCGCACGCGGCCTGATCAACGCGCTCGGCAACCTCGGCGGCTTCTGCGGCCCGTATGCGGTCGGCGTGCTGACCCAGCACGTGAGCGCCGCGGCCGGCGTGTACAGCCTCGCCGTCACGCTCGCGGTAGCGGGCCTGCTCGCGCTGACGCTGCCCAAGCGCTGCGAAGACTGATTTACCGCGCGCCGACACACGGGCACGCGAACGAAACAACGGAGACACCCCATGAACGACATCCTGTTGCTGGTGCAGAAATGCGCCCACACCTTCAGCTTCTACGACCTCGAAACGAAAACCGCGCTCAAGCACGTCGTGTTGCCGAACTTCCCGCACGAGTTCACCGTCGACGTGAACAACCGCTTCGCGTACGTCGGCATCTTCGGGATCGAGACCGCGTGGTCGCGCGGCCATGAAGGCGATCACCGGATCGCCGAGATCGACCTCGTCGAACGCACGCATACGCGGATGCTCGACCTGTGGCCGTACTACCGGCCGCACGGAATGGCGACCGATCGCGACGGCCGGCTGTACGCGATGAGCGAGGCGCACGACATGCTGCTCGTGTTCGACGAGCCGACCCGCCAGGCCGTGCCGAACATGGCCGTGCCGTCGGGCGGCGTGAAGACCCACCTCGTGACGCTCACGCGCGATGCGAGCCGCGCCTACGGCGTGCACCTGCTGTCGAACACCGTCACGCAGTTCCATCCGCGCGACGCGACCGTCGTGCCGCGTGCGGTGATGCCCGGCCCGCGTCCTGAAGGCAATGTGCTGTCGAGCGACGAGCGCACGCTGTTCGTCGCGAATCGCGGCGACGATACGCTCGTCGAGATCGACACCGGCACGATGACCTGCGGCCGCCGTGTGAAGACCCGCAGCGATCCCAACCGCATCTACCGCACCACCGCGCCGGACGGCCGCGACCTGCTGCTGCTGACCAATTCCGGCGAGCGGTCGATCTCGGTGTTCGATGCGCGGCAGCTGGAGGAAATCGAACGCGTCGCGTTGCCCGCGAACCCGACCGCGCTGTCGTTCCATCCGTCGCGGCGCGTCGCGTACGTGTCGTTCCAGGACGACTATGTGCGCGAGCTCGATCTCGATGCGTGGCGGTTCGTCGGCGCGTTGCCGACGCTGCGCGAACCGGATGCGTCGTATGTGCTCGCAGGCGCGCGCTGAGCGGCGCGACGGCGCACCGCCGTCCGACGCGATGCCGGCGGCGCTCGTCGATGCGCATCATCACCTGTGGCAGCTCGGTGCGGGTGCGCACTATCCGTGGCTGCAGGAGCAGTACGATCCGGCGCACTTCATGTTCGGCGACTACGCGGCGCTGTGCCGCGATTTCGCCGTGGACGATCTGCGGGATGCCGCGCAAGGGGTGCCGATCGTCGCGAGCGTGCACGTCGAGGCCGAACGCGCGCGCGACGAAGCGCTCGCGGAAACGCGCTGGCTCCACGAAGTCGCGGCCGCGCACGGGTTGCCTTCGGCGGTCGTCGCGTGGGTCGACCTGCTGGCCGACGACGCGGACCAGCGGCTCGCCGAGCAGGCCGCGTGGCCGCGCGTGCGCGGCGTGCGGTTCAAGCCGTGCACCGCCGCGTCGGCGGATGCCATCATCGATGGCGTGCCCGGCACGCTGCGCGATCCGCGCTGGCCGGCCGCACTGGCGCGCCTGGCCGCGCATGGCCTGAGCTGGGACCTGCGCGTGCCGTTCTGGCATCTCGGCGACGCGGCCGCGCTGCTGGCCGATGCGCCCGATGTCGACGTCGTGCTCGAACATGCAGGCTTGCCGTGGGATCGCTCGGAAGCAGGGCTCGCGCGCTGGCGGCGTGGCATGGAAGCACTGGCCGCCTCGCCACGCGTGACCGTGAAGATTTCAGAACTCGGCCTACGCGACGCGGTGTGGAACGAAGTAGACAACGCGCGGATCATCCGCGACACGATCGCGATATTCGGCTGGCAGCGCTGCCTGTTCGCGAGCAATTTTCCGGTGGCGGGGTTGCGCGTGTCGTATCCGGCGCTGCTGCGGACGTTCGCCCGTGCAATGGCGGACCTCGACGATGCGGCGCGCCACGCGATCTGGCATGACAACGCGATGCGTGTGTACCGGATTGCGTGAGCGGGCTCGACGCATCGGCAGGACGGCCAGAATCGTACGTATCCGGTTGACCGCAGGATGATTCGAAAGGTATACGAAAGCATTGCGCTTCGCGCGTCGATGGCCTTTCGAGTCAACACACCCGGCATGATCAACCGCAACGGAAACACGGCCGGCCTCGCCGCTGCCGGTACACTTGGCGACATGAGCCACTTTCGCATTACCTATGACGGGCCCGCGCTCGAATCGTCCGAAATGGACGTGCGTGAACTCGCCCCCGCCCTTCTCGCCATCGGCGACTTGCTCGAGGCATCGACCAAGGCGCTCTGCGGAGACCAGGTTCGGCCACAGGTGAACGTCCGGGGCAGTTTCAAGACCGGCAGCTTCGGCATCGACTTCACGCTCGCGACCTCGCTCCTCGGCAGAATGCGCGACATGTTGAGCGGCAGCGAAGGCGCGGCACTCGCCAATGCCGTCACGATCCTGACCGCGCTCGGCATTGCCGGTCCGAAAATCGGAAAGGGCCTGTTCGCGGTACTCAAGTGGCTACGCGGCCGCCCGATCCAGCGCGTTCAGATGACCGATCGCACCGCCGTGCTGCACGTCGACGGCGAGACGCTCGAGATCGAACTGTCCGTCCTCACCCTGCTGCGGGACGTGAGTGTCCGGGAGGCGACCACCCGCGCGCTCATGCCGCTTTCGCGCGACGGCGTGACGATTTTCTCGGCCGGCACCGACACGGACGTGTTCGAGACAGTCACCCCGGACGAGATCGACTGGTTCCACGTACCCGAGCAAGCCGACGTACTGATCCTCGACGAGCATCGCAAGATGGCGTTTTCGATCGTGTCGCTCGCGTTCAAGGACGACAACAAGTGGCGGCTCTACGACGGTGCCGCCACGATCCACGCCGCGATCACCGATGCGAATTTCCTGAAGCGTGTGGACAACAACGCGATCAGCTTCAGCAAGGGCGACGTACTCGTCTGCAGCGTGCGCGTACAGCAGTGGCAGACCGCCGACGGCGCCAGGACCGAGTACGAGGTCACCGATGTCCTCGAACATCGTCCCGCGGCGCGGCAAATCCAGTTGCCAGGACTTTGACCGGCATGCCGCGTTCGTGAATCATGCGCTTCGTGCCATCGAACCTGCTCTCGAACGCTCCCCGACCATGCCCCCTGCGATCCGCCTGCGCCCGGCGTCTGCCACCGACCTGCCGTTCCTGCTGAGGCTCCGCCAACTCACGATGACCGAGCATCTGCAACGCGTCGGCGCGCCTACCGACGACCAAGCGCACCACCAGCGCATCGCGGCGAATTTCGACGACGCGATGATCGTCTGCGAAGGTGCGAACGCCGATGCGGATGCCGATGCCGACTCGATCGGCTTGCTGAAGGTCACGCGCGCCGCCGGCGAATGGCACGTCCACCAGATCCAGATCCTCCCGTCGCGACAAGGACAAGGCATCGGCGAAGCCGTGCTGCGCGCACTGCTGAGCGAAGCCGCGCGCGAGCCGGTGCCCGTATCGCTCAGCGTGCTGCACGGCAATCCGGCGCGGCGCCTCTACGAGCGGCTCGGGTTCCGGCTCGTTTCGGAAACGGACAGCAGCGCGAACCTGATATGGCACGCATGACGCCGCGCGGCCCGGCCAACCGCTCATGTGGCGCACCGGATGCGGCCAACGCAGCCGCTCGCCGCACACCTCGCAAAAATGCACAGGCCCTCCCGCCGGGAGGGCCTGCTTCCACATCGACCCGACGAAGGATCAGTCGTCGTCGCGGCTCGCCACCTTCTGCGTCACGCCCCTGAGCTTCGGATACGGCTGCGCGCCCATCATGCCTTTCCACAAGACACGATTGAACTGATCCGCCGGCACCTCGTCGGCATCGTCGAAGTCGAACTTCGCCGTCACCTTCGCCCAGTACGCCGCGTCATGCTTCGGCGTGACGTCCGGCCCGGCCGCGTAGTGCAGCAGGTTCTCGCCCGCCCCTTCGGCCAGACGCAGCCCGGTGCCCTTCAACGCCGTCGACGCGACGGCCGTGTAGGTCCACGACGCCGGGCCGTGCACGTCGAACACGTCGGTCATCGGCCGCTGGTACGCGGTATTCAGGTTCATGTGCTGCGTGCCGAGCACGTCCTCGATGGTGCGCAGCGCGTTGACCTGGCTGTAGCGCGTGCGGATCACCGCGCCCTGCTTCACGTACGGCCCGACGATGTAAGCGGGCCCGCGGTGCGAATCCACGTGATCGGGGCCGTCCTGCACGTCGTCCTCGGTCACGACGATCAGCGTGTCGTTCGCATACGGACTCTTCGCGACGGCTTCGACCAGCCGGCCGACGGCCAGATCGTTGTCCGCCTGCTGCGTTTCCGGCGTATTCACGCCGGCGAACGCCGTGCCGAACGCCCCCATGTGATCGTGCGACAGGCGCACCAGCGACAGCGTCGGCAGGTTACCGCTCACGACGTACTGGTCGAACTCGCGTTTCCATTCGTCGAGGCGCCACTGGTCCGGGTATTTCTGGTCGAAACCGCGGAAATACACGTCCGTCATCGACGCCAGCCGCGGGTCGAGCGCGGCGACCTGGACGACGCCGGCCGCGCGCGGATCGACGATCGGGTTCGCGGCCGTGCCGATGCTGCCGATGTTGTTCACGAGGAAGCCGTAGTTGCGGACCGTGCCGCCGCCGGCCAGCACCGCGTCGAAGATGTAGCCGCGCTGGCGGCCGAACGGCGCGTCGGACGACGCATGGTTGCCGGTGCCGGGCAGCAGGTTCGCCGCGCCGCCCGGCAGGGCGGCGGCCGCGTCGCTGTAGTTCGTGGTGCCGGCCGGGCCGGCGGCCGCATCGCGCTGCTGCACCGTCTCCCAGTTCACCGGCACGCTGCGGTTCGTGCCCTCGCTCTCGTACGACAGGCCGCGATTGACCGCCGCGTAGTTGATCTGCTGGGTGATCGTCTCCGTGTTGGTGACGCGCCCCTGCAGCGCCCACGACCAGCCGTCCATGCTGCCGTCGCCCGGGTTCATGAAGTTGTCGAGCGTCACGAACTGGCTCGCCAGGCGGTGGAAGTTCGGCGTGATGTTCCGGCCGAACTGGGCCAGCTTCGGATCGCCGTTGGCGCCGTTGCCGATGTCGCCGAGCACCTGGTCGAACGTGCGGTTTTCCTTGACGACGTAGATCACGTGCTTGATGTGACGGCGCAGGAAGCCCATCACCTCGTTGTCCCTGTCGTTGTCTTCCGGGCGATAGAAGTTGTTGCGTGCGGCCTGCTGCGTCAGCGTCGGCAGCTCGTTGGCCGCCGGCACCGGCGCGCTCACGAGCGACGCGCGCTCGAGCTGGAACTGGTATTCGTTCGACGCGCGCGACGCGGCGGCCTGCGCCGGTGTCGCGCCGAACAGGTGATCCGGGTTCGGGCCGGTCGTGCTCTTGCCGTTCACCACGTACATCCACGTGCCGTCGGCGCTGAACGTCACGTCGTGCGGCTCGAACGCGGTCGGAATCAGGCCGGTGACGCGATACGCGCGCTCGCCCACGAGCGGGATCACGGCAATTTCGTTCGCGCCGGCATTGATCGCATACAGCGTGCGGCCATCGCGCGACAGCGTGACCGCGTACGTCGCCGCGCCCGTGTGCGCCTGGCCATGCGCCAGCACGCCGGCCGGTGCGCGTGCGTCGATCCGGGTCACGACCGCGTTGGTGTTCGTGTCGATCACCGCGACCTGGTCGGCGTTGTCCTGCGCGACGAACAGTCTCGACTGCGACGCGTCGAGCGTCATGCCGAGCGCGTTGCCGTCCAGCTTGATGCGCTTGACCAAACGGCCGCGAGACGGCGACGAAACATCGATCGCGACGATCTCGCGATCGCGATCCGACGACACGTACGCGACGCCGTTGCCCTTCATCGCGACGGCGAACGGGAACGTGCCGCCAGCGTCGCCGCTGCGGCCTTCGTTGCCGGCGAAGAACGGACGCAGGTCATGCTCGTAGCGCACGTTGTTGGTCGCGGTATCGATCACGCTGATCGAATCGTTGTAGTTGTTCGCGACGACGAGCGTCTTGCCGTCCGCCGACAACGCGAGCCCGGCCGCGTTCGGTTGCACGCGAATGCCGACACCCTTGCCGGCATGGCCGAGCGCGATCGTGTTCGACAGCGCCCACGCGCCACCTTGCTGCGCGTAGACGTAGACCGCATCGTCGCTGCCGCCCGTCGCATAGAGCTTGCCGCCGTCATGCGAGAACGCCAGGCCGACGAATGCGTTGGTCTGCTGGAGTACCTGCCTGAGCACCGGGCGGGTCTTGTTCGCGCCCGCCACGTCGTACAGGAAGATGAATTGCGTCGAGGCCGCGGTGTCGACCGAACCGTCCGGCTTGTACAGCGAGTTCTGGCCGGCGGTGATGATCGCCAGCGTCTTGCCGTCCGGGCTCAATTGCGAGCGCACGGCTTCCCCCGCGACGAAATGCGGATAGGCCGGCAGCCCGGGATTCAGGAATTGCTGGACTGCACCGCGCACGGCGAGCGGCGTGACGAACTGACCGCTCGGCACGCGGGCGGCGTCGGCGGCGTTGAAACCGTCCGCGTGCGCCTGCGACGCAAGCAGCACGGCCGACATGACGGCTCCGAGTCGGAGCGCGCGCTTGACCTGACCATTTTTCATAGGAATCCTCTGTACTGATGGGGCGATTACCGTCTGACTTGTCCGGCATGATCCTGGCCTTGTCTGCCCGTGTCGCGCGGTGGCGAGGGCCTGTGCCAATCGATCGAGGGGTTGCGTCGGCGATCGCCGACGTGCCCGCATTACATCCCCGCTCAGTGTCAGGCGGATGACCGGCTCCGTTGCGGGCCGGCTTCTTACACATCGTTACAGCGAAGGCGTTTCGATGACAGCCATCGCGGCGTCATCGTGGCCTTCGAGGCCTCGCCCTCACGGCGTCCACCGGTAAACGGTGATGCTGTTCCCCTTCACGTTGTTCTTCGTCACCACGTACTCGCCGTTCGAGCGGCGATACGCGCGCACGCTGTACATCGCATCGATCGCGCTGCTGGTATCCACGGTCGCGGGGCTCGCGTTGACGAGCGTCGTGTCGAGATTGCCGGTGTCGAGGTTGAATGCGTCGAGGTTCGGCCACAGCGGCCCGCTGCTGCTGAACCAGTAGCCGACGAACAGGTGGTTGCCGGCCGCGTCGATCGACTTCGCGCCGCCGTGCGGCAGCGTGATCACCGGATTCGGCTTCGTCGTGTTGCCCGCGCGCCAGCCGTGATACACCTCGATGCGCGTGCCGATCGACGTCCAGTCGGTACTGCCGACAACGCCCTGCGCGAGCACCATCGTGTCGCTGTCGGCGAGATAGACGATGCGCGTCAGCGGCTGAATGCTGGCCGGCACCGGGGTCGGCTCGCCCGGCCCCCACGACGGCTTGCCGCTCGCATCGAAGCCGGTCAGCGGATAGTGATAAATGGCGCCGGTCTTGTCGAGGCCGGCCCATACGCCGCCCCGGCTGTCGAGGCTGAAGCCGGCCGACACGCGCCGGGTCGTGTTGAACGCGGGCCCGGGGATCGATCCGTCCGGAATCGCGACGTAGCCGTTGGCCGCGTTGAAGTGGAAGAAGTAGTAGACCGGCGGATTCTGCCCGGCCGCGACGAGGATCCGGTTCGCGCCGACCGACGTCAGCAGCCCGAAGTGCTCGTCGCGCTGCGTGTCGCTCATCATGATGCGCGGATCCGACGGATACGTGAACGGATCGACGGTATTCGCGACGAAGGCGCCGCCCGCGGTGCCGCCGTACACGTGCGTGCCGCTGTAGAACAGCGCGCCGTCGGTGACCGGATCCGGTGCGGCGATGCCTTCGAAGTTGAGCGACTGCAGCGTCCACCGCAGGCTGCCGGCGCTGCTGTACGCGTGAATGTCGGTTGCACCGTTGCGGCCGAGATCCCAGCTGCCGCCCCACGGGTTGTTCAGCACGTACAGGTTGCCGGCCGCGTCCTTGCCGATGCCGGCGATGCGGGTGAAGCGCTGCGCGCCAACCTGCCCCTTGATGCCCGTCGTCGTGTCCAGATAGCCGCCGCGCACGCCGAACGTGCCGGCCAGTGCGGGGCGGCCCGACACCGTATAGCGCTTGATGTTCAGGTCGGGGCCCTCGTCGCCGACCATCAACTGCCCCGCCGCCGCATCGAAATAGAGCGCCGACGGCTGCGACCCGGCGGCCAGCCGGATCGTGTTCAGCAGCGCACCGGCCGGGCTGAATTCGACGACCGAGCCCGCGCTCTTCTGCGCGACCCAGACGTTGCCCGCACCGTCGACCGCGAGCGCGCCGGGTGCCGACACACCGATGTCCCGCTGCCACACGCCGTCGGTCGTGAACACCCGCACGCGATTGCCGTAGAAATCGCTCGCATAGAGCAGCGAGCCGGCCGTGGCGAGCCCGGTGACGACGTCGATGCGCGGCTGGTTGGTCGCGGCGGTGACCTGAATGAGCTTGTCGCGGAACCGCGTCGCGCGGTTGTAGCGCCCGACCGCACCGCTGCCGTATCCGTTGCCCGGCTGCAGCGCGACGAACAGCGACGTCGCGTTGCCCGCGATCGCGCTGCCCTGGAATTCGGAATGCGTGCCGATCGAGCCGGCGCTCTTGCCGTTCTGGTAGATCGCGACGCCGCCCTCATCCTCGTCCCACATCGACGCGGTGTAGATCACGCCTTCGGGCGCGACCCACATCGCACGCGCGACGTTGCCGACGTGTGCGGCGAGCGTGCCGTAGGTATTCGCGATCCAGTCGGTGGTATTACGCGCGTATCCGGCCGGCGCGATTGCAGCAATCGCGGCGGCGAGCAGCACGGCCTGAATCGGTTTTCTTGAGACCATGGCTGATGCTTTCCTGAACGGTGGAGTCATTCACATGAGGGGCAGCCGGATGGTTTGAAATTGGCAATGCGTAAATACTGCCGCTAAATCATCCGGTGCAGTCGGTATTACATCGCGCGCGCATTCGATAATCGCGCTATGGCGAGAATAGCGTTATATAAATCGAAAATAATTGCGGACCGCCCGCGCAGGCGGGGCGTGCGACCACCCCGCAGTGAATGTTCACTTACGCGCGTGACTCGATATCGATGGGAATCAGGCTTTCGCCTGCGGGAAATGGCGCCGCTGGTTCGAATGCGACGGTTTGAAATAGCGAGGGGATGATTCGGCGAATCGGGAAAATCGCCGGACGCGAGTAAAGAAATGACCGCGGGAGGATATCGCGCCGGCCTGAATCCGTATCGAATCCAGGCCGGCGCACATCATTTCATTTAAAACAGGGAAATCACGCGGACGTCGCCGTCTCCCGCGCCTCCACCTGCTTGATCTCGCCGCCGCCGTCCGAATCCGCGTCGTCGCGCGAATCGCCGAGCTGGCCTTCCCACTTCGCGACCACCGCGGCCGCCCGCCCGTCGGCTCGGCCTTGCGCGGGGCGTCGGCGAGCCCGCGGCGTGACGCATCACGCCGGCGACGTGCCGGGCCGCGGCATGAACCGGCACAGGCACAGCGGCACCACGACCAGCGCCGCGCCGGCGAGAAACGTGGTCGACGCGCCGAAACGCGTCCACAGCGCGCCGGCGATGCTGCTCGCGAGCAGCATGCAGATGCCGCTCACCAGGTTGAATACGCCGAACGCGGTCCCGCGCAGCATGGAGGGCGAGGTTTCCGACACCATCGCGGCGAGGATGCCCTGCGTGAAGCCCATGTGCAGCCCCCACACGGCCACGCCGGCGAACATCGAGATGGTCGACGTGCCGATGCCGAGCAGCAGGTCGGCCGCGATCAGCAGCACCATGCCGGCGGCGAGCAGCACGCGGCGATCGAGCCGGTCCGACAGGATGCCGACCGGCCAGGCGGACAGCGAATAGGCGACGCTCATCGCGACCATCACGGCCGGGATCCAAGCCGCGTCGAGCCCCGTCTGCTGCGCACGCAGCACCAGGAACGCCTCGCTGAAGCGCGCGAGCGTAAACGTCGCGCCGGCCGCGACGACGAACCAGTAGTCGCGGGGAAACCCGCGCAGGGCGTTCCAGCGCAGCGGCGAACGAAAGTGCCGGTCCGGTTTCGACTGCCCGGGCTCCCGTACGCCGAAGACGATCAACGCGATCGCGACGAAGGCCGGCACCACGGCAAACCACAGCACGGACCGGATGCGGTCCTCGAACCAGAGCATCAGCACGATCGCGAGCATCGGCCCGAGAAACGCGCCCACGGTATCCATCGACTGACGCAGGCCGAAGCAGGCGCCGCGGATTTCGGGCGGTGCGACGTCGGCCACCAACGCATCCCGCGGCGCGCCTCGGATCCCCTTGCCGACGCGGTCGAGCAACCGGGCCGTCACGACCACGGCCGGCGTGGACGCCAGCGGAAACAACGGCTTGGTCAACGCCGCGAGGCCATAGCCGACCAGCAGCAGCCCCTTGCGGCGCCCGAGCCAGTCGCTGATCGCACCGGAGAACACCTTGACGATCATCGCCGTCGCTTCGGCCGCCCCTTCGAGGACGCCGAGCGCGGCGACGCTCATGCCCATCGTCGACACCAGATAGATCGGCAACAGCGCGTGGATCAGCTCGGACGACAGGTCCATGAAGAGGCTCACGAGGCCCAGGGCCCACACGGTCCGTGGAATCGCAGGCTTGCCGGCAATCGGCGTTGGAGCGCTCATGATCGGTCAATATCAAGGTTGCGGACGATGCGACGGGCCCCGGGGTTCCGTGTCGCGGCGGGTGCGCCGTGTCGCGAGACCACGTCAGCGGCCGGCAACCGGCGCACCGCGCGGCAAGACCAGCGTGACGGAACCGTTCGCCCGGCCATCCGCCACCTCGACCCGCGGCGCGACCGCCGCCATTTCCGTCAGGCCGCGCGTGCCGGCAGTATCCGGCCGGTTCGTGACACCGACCGTGACGAGACGCCACGGTCTCCGGAAGGTCTCAGGATACAGCGCGCCATACCAGACCGGCACGCGAGCCGCGCCGTCGGTCACCACCTCGTAGTCGGATCGCCAGAGTCGCAATACCGAACGGTTCAATGGCCGTGCCGGATCGATCCTGACGAAGCTCAGTTCCGCGCCATAGCCGTTCGACAGCCGGGGCAGCACGGGCAATGCATCGACGGATGCATGGGGCGTCAACCACAGCAACGCGGATTGCACCGACCATGCGGGGGCCGGTCGCCAGCCGGTCGCTTCGAGCCGGGTTGAAACGGAGGCCGGATCGTCGGCCCACTGCAGCGGCAGCGCCTCTTCACGATCGCCGCTCAAATCGATGCGCGTCGTCGGAAGCGAGCGCCAGCCACCCTGGGTCCATTGCCGCATCGTCAGCGCCGTCGAGAGCGCGGCCGGGCGGGTCCGGTCGACCTCGGGCGTCACGCCGCCGACGTTCGCCCACGCGCCGTAGACGGCAAGCGTGCCGGTCACGACGCACGCCAGCACGGCCGGCCGGACGTCCTCCCGCACGTTCCAGAGCGTGTGCATGCCGGCCAGCACGGCAAACCATGCCAGCCCGAGCGCCCATCCCGAGAGCACGTCGGCCAGCCAGTTCTCGCCCAGATAGAGATGGGCGAAGCCGATCACCCCGATCCAGCCGGCGATCGCGACCAGCACCGCGCCGCGCCATCGCGATGGCCAGCGACGGATCAGTATCCAGCCCAGGGAGCCGTACAGGAGCAGATTGAGCGTCGCGTTGCCGCTCGGCGACGGGAAATGCGGCATGCCGGCCCGCCACGCCAGTGGCCGTGCGTAGTCCGACGGCTCGAGCACGGGACTGACGGCCGCGGCAATGCAGACGGCCAGCATCCAGTAACCCGCCGTGCGCCAGCATTGCCGCGCCGCCAGCCACAGCAGCGCGACGGCCGCGACGATGAGGCCCACGCCCCATCCGCTCAGGTCGACGACGCCCGTCATCAGGTAGTCGACCGGCACCGTGCGCAGCGTGTGCAGGAAGTTGTCGATAGCGACGTCGGCGTCCATCAACGGATCGTGTGCGACGACATCCTGAAGAATGCCGGCGAACAGCCACACGCTCGCAACGAACAGCAGCGCGAGCACCATCAGTGTCGGCGATTCCGGATGATCGGGGCCGACGATGCCCGACATCCCCGCGACGAGGCGCGGATGCCGGCGCCCCAGGCGCCCCATGGCCCGCCACGCGGCGGCCCGCGCGGCCGGCACGCCGTAGCGCATCGCAACGCGCACGATCCGGACGATCAGCCAGATCAGCGCGGCGAGCAGGAGCAGCATCGCGGCAAGGCGTTCGCTCACGGCGGCCGCGAGTTGGGCCGACGCGCCGAACACGATCCCTGGGACGATATGCGCGGGCGACCATGCCAGCGCCGACACGGCATTCATCGGATAGAACCTGCGGCGCGGCATCTGCGCGGCGCCGGCGACCAGCGGCACGATCGCGCGCACCGGTGCAAGAAAGCGCGCCATGGCGATGCTTTTGCCGCCGTGCCGTTCGACTAACTGTTCGCCGCGCGCCCACGCCGCCGCATGGCCGTGGTCCGCCCACCATCTGCTCACGTCGGCGGCATGGCGGCGGCCCAGCTCGAAGCTGATCCCGTCGCCCGTCATCGCGCCGAGCGCGGCGATACCGAGCGTCAGCCACACGTCCAGCACGCCCGCGCCGATCAGCGCGCCGGCGGCGAACATGACGATGCCGGCCGGGACGAGCGTCCCCACGATGGCGAGCGACTCGGCGCAGGCGACACCGAACACGACGCTCAGCGCGAGCGCCGGATGGGCTGCGATACCGACGAGCCACGCATGCATGAACGGTTCCGGTCAACGAGTAGGAATTCGAACGCGCATGGCTCACCCGTTCGACGAAGCGGCCGGCGCTTGCGCCGACGTGTCCAGTTCGAATCGCCCGTATCTCGACGCGAGCGTCGGCAGGACGATCAGGTTCAACGCGGTCGACGTGAGCAGGCCGCCGAGGATCACGATCGCCATCGGCCCCTCGATCTCGTTGCCCGCGGCACCGCTCGTCAACGCGAGCGGCATCAGCGCGAGCGCGGTCACGAGCGCGGTCATCAGGATCGGGATCAGTCGCTCCGACGCGCCCCGCACCGCAGTATCGAGTCCCCATTGCGCGCCCTCGACATGGACGAGGTGCTCGTAGTGGCTGATCAGCATGATCGAGTTGCGCAACGAGATGCCGAACAGCGTGACGAAGCCGACCATCCCGCCGAGCGACAGGTCGCCGCCCGTCAGCACGACACTCAGCACGCCGCCCACCAGCGCGAACGGCAGATTGGCCATCACCAGCACGACGCCGCGGCGGCTGCGCATCGCGAGGAACAGCAGCATCGCGATGCCGACGGCGGACATCGCGCCGTAGACGAGCAGGTCGTGCTGCGACTGCGAACGCGCTTCGCTTTCGCCGGAGAACACCGCGTAGGTGCCCTGCGGCAGGGCGATCTCGCGGCCCACGCGGGCGCGCGCCTCCTTCACGAAATCGCTGACGGCGCGGCTGCCGAGCGTCACGGAAACCGTCTGCATGCGCCGGCCGCCGTCGTGCGTGATCTGATAGCGGCCCGCCACCTGCCCGATCGTCGCGAGCGCGCGCAACGGCACCGCGAGCCCGTCCGGGTTGCGCAGCATCAGCGCGCCGACATCGGCGAAGCGGCGGCGCGCATCAGGCAACAGGATCGCGACGACGTCGTACGTGCGGCTGCCCTGATACACCTGCGACGCGGTCGTGCCCTGGTACGCACCCTGGATCGCATCGAGCACGTCGACCGGCCGGAAGCCCCAGCGACTCAGCTGGTCGGGCTTGAGCCGCACGTCGAGCTCGGGAATGCCGGGTGGCGACTCCACCCCGACGCTGGCGACACCGCGCATCGTTCCGAGCAGGCGTGCGATCTCCTGCGCCTTACGGTCGATCACGTCGAGGTCGTCGCCGAACACGTTGACGACGACCGGCGCGGTGACGCCCGAGATCGTCTCGTCGATGCGCTCGACCAGAAACGTGTTGACCGATGTCGTGGCGCCGGGGAAGCGCGCCAGCGACTGCTGGATGCGGTGCAGCGCTTCACGTTGACCGGACGCGCTCATCGGCTTGAGATCGACCTCGAATTCGCTCAGCTGCACGCCCATCGGATCGACCACCTCGTTGGCGCGCCCCGCGCGCTGCGCGACGAGACGCACGCCCGGCACCTGCATCAGCGCATGCGTGACCTGCGTGCCGATGCGCATCGATTCGGCGAGCGACGAGCCCGGCGCGAGCCCCATGTGGACGATGTAATGCCCTTCGCGCAGTTCCGGAATGAAGTTGCCGCTCATGAACGGCAGCGCCGCCAGCGCCGCGACGCACATCAGCACGACGACGACCGTCACCGTCTTCACCCGCTGCTCGACCTTCATCAACAGCGCCGTGTAGCGCGTCTTCAAGCCCGCGATCAGGCGCGGCTCGTGTGCAGGCAGCGGCCCGCGCGTGAGCAGCGCGAGCGCCATCGCCGGCGTGAGCGTCAGCGCAACGCCCAGCGACGCCAGCACCGCGAGGATGTACGCGATGCCGAGCGGCGCGAACAGCTTGCCGGCCACGCCCGACAGCGTCAGCACCGGCAGGAAGATCAGCATCACGATGAAGGTCGCGAACACGACCGCGCTTCGCACCTCGAGCGATGCGCGCAGCATGACGCGAAACACCGGCAATGGCGTCGATCGCGCGCGGTTCTCGCGCAAGCGCCGGTAGATGTTCTCGACATCGATGATCGCATCGTCGACCACCTCGCCGAGCGCGATCGCGAGACCGCCCAACGTCATCGTGTTCAGGCTCACGCCGAACGACACGAGCACGACGATCGCGACCAGCAGCGACAACGGGATCGCGACCGCCGAGATCAGCGCGGTGCGGACATTGAGCAGGAACAGGAACAGCACCGCGATCACCAGCACGGCGCCGACCAGCAACGCGGTGCGCAGGTGCCCGACCGACGCGTCGATGAAGCTGGCCGGCCGGAACACGTCCGGCTGGACGTCGACACCCTGTTTCGCCAGCACGGGATGCAGCGCGGCGAGCGTCCTGTCGATGTTGTTCGTTACCGCCCGCGTGTTCGTCCCGTACTGGCTTTCGAGCACGAGCATGACGCCCGGCTGCCCCATGATCGACGCGGCACCTGCCGCCGGCGCGCTTCCCCACGTCACGTCCGCGACGTCGGACAAACGCACGGCTGCGCCGTTGCTCCAGCGCAGCACGACGCCCGCCAGTTGCGCCGGCGTCGCGATCTGCCCGTCCGCGTTGACGGCGATCCGCTGGTTGTCGTTCTCGATGAAGCCGGCGCCGCGCACGCCGGTCGATTGGCGCGCCGCGGCGATCACGTCCTGCAGCGACAGGCCGTAGCGCATCAGTTTCGCCGGATCGGCCTGGATCTGCAGCTGGCGCACCTGGCCGCCGAACACGATCGCATCGGCCACGCCCGGCGCACTCATCAGCTGCGGCCGCATCACCCATTGCGCGAGGTCGTACAGGTCGCTCAGCGAACGCGTCCTCGATGTCAGCCCGATCGTGCGCACCACGCTGGTCGTCGTCGTCAACGGCAACAGGTGCGGCGGCAGCACGCCGGCCGGCAACGTCGCGGCCAGCGCATTCACGCGCTCGGACACGAGCTGGCGAATCTGCAGCACGTTCGCATGCGCGTCGAATACCAGCGTGATCGACGACAGGCCCTGCATCGAACGGGACCGCATCGACTGCAGGCCGACCATGCCGCCGAGCCCGTTCTCGACCGGCTGCGTCACGAGCGTTTCGACCTGCTCGCCGGTCAGCCCCGGCGCCTCGATCTGGACGATGCTCATCGGCGGCGCGAACTCGGGAAAGACGTCGAGCTTCGCGCGCGTCAGCGAAAAGAGACCGTAACCGGCCGCCAGCACGGCGAGCGCATACACGATGCCGCGAAAGCGCAGCGAGAACCGGATGATCGCGTCAAGCATGGGCAGGATTCGGATGAAGGGCGGGCAAACCGGACGCCGGGTTCAGTCGTCGCATTCGGGCGGATCCTTGCAGGCCGTCGCGATGCCCTGCGGTTTCTGCTCCTCCGACAGCAGCAATTGCGCGCCCTGCGTCACGACGGCATCGCCGGCATGGAAGCCGGTCGTCACGTCGAAACCCTGGCCGCGGGCGGCATCGGCCGGCACCGCGCGGCGCGTGAAGCGATCAGGCGCCGTGCGCACATAGACCCACGGCTGGCCGCCGTACCACACCACCGCGCGATCGGGGATCGCCAGCGCGGAGGTGGCAGGGTTGGCGCCGGACACGTGCGCGCTCGTGCGGGTGCCGACCGGCAACGCACGCGCGGCCGCGTACAGCCACGGATTGCCCTGTACGGCCGGATCGCCCTGCGGCGACGCCGACAGTTTCTGCGCGGTCACCGGCTGTCCGTCCGGCCCGTCGAGTGCGATGCGCTCGGGCGCGGTGTCCGTGTCGTCGGCCGGCAACGTCACGCGCACGACGACCGCCTGTCCGGCGAGCAGCCGCTTGAACACGGCGGATTGCGGCGCCATCGCGGCCGTCGTCAGCGCGTCGCCGAACTGCTGGCGCATCGTCGCGGCCAGCGAGCCCTGCGCCGCGTCGGCGGACTGCAGCTTCGCGCGGGCCGTTTGCGCGGCCGCCTGCGCATCCTGCAGCGCCTTCTGCGACACGTTGCGATCGTCGGCGAACAGCGTCCGGCTTCGCTCGTACTGCGCCTGCGACGTCGCGGCGAGTTCGCGCGCGGCATCGCGGTCCGCAATGGCCGACGCCAGCCGGTTGCGCAGATCGAACAGCGGCTGAAGATCGATGACCGTCGCATAGGCGATGCGGTCCGCGCGCGCGGCGGTCGCGGCCAGCGGCGTCACCTCGATGCGGCTTGCGCGCTGCGCGTCCGGCGGCACGACGACGACCGTTTCGCCGTTCACGGTCTGCACGGCGGGCCGCGCGGCGGCGGGCGGTGCAGCAACCGGGGCCGGCGCGGCCGGACCGAGCGTCCGGTAGATGTACCACCCGGCGCCGACGAGCAGCGCGATCGAAATGGCGGAGAAGACAAGCAGTCGGCGTTTCATCGCGCCCTCTGGCGTGACAGGGAGAAGGTCGGACCGGCATCGGGCGTGAGCGGACGCTGCATCGCGTCCTCGAGCGCGCCGGCCGCCTGGCGGACCGCGACAGCCGCATCCAGACGAGCGATCTCGCTGGCCTGGTAGTCGCCCTTCGCCTGCGTGAGCGTCAGGCGATCGACGTCGCCCGCGGCGAACCCGGCTTCCTGGCTGTCGAGCTGCCGGCGAGCGGCGGCCCGGTGGGCATCGGCCAGCGTCAATGCGTCGAGGCTCGATCGATAGCGCGCCAGCGCGCGGTCAAGCTCGCCGAGGATCGTGTCCTGCAGCGCGGCGGTACGCGCGGCGGCTTCCTTGCGCTTCGCTTCGGCCTGCGCAATACCGCCCTGGTTCTGATCGAAGATCGGCAGCGTGATGCCGGCCAGCCCGAATGCGATCTTGTGCGTGCCGGTGTCGTACGTGTAGCCGGGACCGAGATGAATGTCCGGGTATTGCTTCGCGACCTCCAGCTGCAACGCCGATTCGGCCGCGGCATAGTCGGCGAGCGAACCGAGCAGGTCCGCACGATGGAGGATCGCGTCGCGCTGCGCATCGGCCGCGGGTGGCGGCGGCGCGGCGTGGCCGAACCCGTCGAAATCGAGCGCGACGTGCTCCAGCGCCGGCGCGGGGATGCCGATCGCCGCGGCCAGTTGCGCGCGGGCATCCTGTTCGGCGGCCCGGCTCGCGGCGAGATCGGCCTGCGCCTGGGTCTGCGCGGCGACGGCCGCGTCGACGTCCGGCCCGGCGCTTTCACCGACCGCGCGTCGCTTCGTCACCATCGCGACGATCAGTTGTTGCGCGTCGACCTTGCGCGACAACAGCGCGCTGCGCTCGCGGTCCGCATCGAGCGCCAGCAGCGCGTCACGCACCTGCGCGGCGACCTTCCATGCCGCATTGCCGATCGCAAGGCGCGCGGATTCGGACAGGTGCGACGCCTGGTCGATCCGATACCCGCGCTTGCCCGCGGTCTCGATCGGGATATCGAGCGCCGGGCCGGTCACATACGGTGCGCCCGGCCCCGGGTTCGGCGTCGCCCACTGGAACGGCAGCTGCAGGACCGGATTCGGAATCGCGCCGGCCACCTCGATGCCGGCCTGCGCCGTCCCCCACTGCGCGCGTGCGACATCCAGCGCCGGGTTGTAATACCACGCGGCGAGCGTCAGCGTTTCGCGATTCCAGCGCGGCAGCGGCCACGGCGTCACGTCGTGGCCGAGTTCGCGCGCGAGGTACGCATGCAGTTCGTCGCTCGCGAGCGTCCGGTCCTCGAATTGACGGGCCAGCTGTAACGGAGCGATCGGCTGGGGATGGTAGGTCGCACAGCCGCCCAGCAACGCACCGACGACGAGCAGCGCTCCACGCATACGGATATCCGGGGTCCTTGCCGACCGGCAGGTCGGCCTCCGGCCCGGATACTACGCAACCAGTTGTGAAGTTTTCGTCAACAAGGGGTCAGGTCGAGTCAGCGCGCGCCGGGCCCGGAGCCGGCAGACGCAGCGACACACGCGTACCGCGCCCCGGTTCGCTGCCGATCCGGATCGCCCAGCCGTGGCGATCGCAGAGCTTCTTCACGATCGACAGGCCGATGCCGAAACCCGGCGCGGCCGTGCGCGCCTGGTAGCCGCGGTCGAACACGTGCGGCAAGGCGTCGGCGGAGATGCCGCGCCCGGTGTCCTCGATATGCAGCCAGCCGTCCGCGAACGAGAACGCGATCTCGCCGCGATCCGTGTAGCGGACGGCGTTGTCGATCAGGTTCGACAGCACGAGCCCGAGCACCGACCGGCTGGCCTCGACCTGCACGCCGCGATCGATGTCGATCCGGGCCTCGATGCCCTTCGCGGTCAACGTCGCTGCGGCCGGCTCGACGGCCGCCTCGATCGCGCCGGCAAGGCTGACGGCGCCGACATCGGCGGGCGGTTGCTCGCGCGCGAGCAGCAGCAGCGCATCGACCAAATCCTTCATCCCGTCCGCCGCGCGTTCGATCTGCTGCAGCCGGACGCGCGACTTCGCGCCGATCGACGCGTCGTGCTCGAGCAGCTCGCAACTGGTCTTGATCACGGTCAGCGGCGTGCGCAGTTCATGGCTGACGTTGCCGGCGAACTCCTTTTCGCGTTCGACCATCTCCGCCATGCGCCGGTGGTAGTCGTTGAACGCGTCCGCCAGTTCGCCGACCTCCACCTCGTCGTACTTGCCGGTATTGATCGCCGCCGCCCCGCTGAGCCGCAGCGCCTTCACCTGCTGTGCCAGGCTCGCCACCTGCCGCACCAGCAGACCCGACAGCCAGAACGCGCACCAGATCGTGAACAGTGCGAACACACCGGTGCCCGCCATCAACACGTTGATCGCCTGCCGAAAGCGCTGTTCATACGCACTGAAGTCGTACACGCGATAGAGCCGGCCGTTGCCGAACGCCACGATCGCGACGTGGATCTCCCGATCGTCGAGAATGATCTCGTGCGTACCGTCCGCGAGTTGCCGCGCCGAATCCGGCAACGCCGGCTGCGGGCGGTCCGCCGCCGACACATGACCGTTCAGCCTGACGTCGAACGGCGGCACCAGCGCCGGATCACTGCGATACGAACGCAGCACGCTCGCGAGATCGTCGCGAATCAGCGCGCTGATGAGCCGCTCCTCCTGCGCCTCGGCGAGCGCCTTGACGCCCAGCGCCTGCGCGATGAGCAGCACGATCGTCAGCGCGGAGAAGAACAGCGCGACCTTGGCGCGCAGGCTAACGCGCACGGTCTTCGCCCGCCACGAACCGGTAGCCGATGCCATGCACGGTCTCGATCGGATCCGCTTCGCCCTGCGCGGTGAGCGCGCGGCGCAGCGTATACACGTGCGCTCGCAGCGTGTCGCTGTCCGGCAGCGCATCGCCCCATACCTCGGCCTCGAGTTCCGCGTGGCCGATCACCCTGCCCGGCGCCTGCATCAGCACGCGCAGCAGTTGCAGGCATTTGGGCGGCATCCTGACCGGCCGGCCCGCACGCTCGACCGTCAGCGTCCTCAGGTCGAGGCTGACGTCGGCGCAATACAGCGCGGTCTCGGCAACCTGCCCGCGGTAACGCTTGACCAGCGCGCCGAGACGCGCGCCGACTTCCTTGAGCGAGAACGGCTTGACGAGGTAATCGTCGGCGCCGTGATCGAATCCGTCGAGCTTGTCTTCCAGCGTGTCGCGGGCCGTGAGCATCAGCACCGGTGTATCGCGATGGTTCTCCTCACGCAACTTGCGGCACAGCGTGAGCCCGTCCATACCCGGCAGCGACAGGTCGAGGAGGATCGCATCCCACGATTGGGACACGGCGAGCGTCAGGCCGGCGGGGCCGCTCATCGCCATGTCGACCTCGTAACCGGCGCCTTCCAGATAGTCGTAGAGATTGGCCGCAATGCTGGCGTCGTCTTCGATGACGAGTACGCGCACGATGTTCTCCCGGGGTTCGCAAGCCGGTTCGATTCTGCCACGCGACATCGCGCATCGCACGCGCCGCGCCCGGGCGGCGTCGACGGCGCACCGCCGACGCCGACGCCGACGCCGATCGTCCGTTGAATGCGCTGCGTGTGACGGCGCGTGCGGCAATGTTGCGAGCCACGCAGGCCGGCAATCAGTCCGTCGTTTCCCGCGCCAGTTTCGCCTGCCGCCGCGCGCGGTCATTCACGATCTGATGACGCTTGTGATCCGTCATCTTCTTCCAGCCACGCGCTTCGTCGCGCGTTCGCAGGCACGCCACGCAGTAGCCGGTCCGGCCGTCGAACGAACACACGTCGACGCAAGGGGACTTGACCGCCATGCTTAGCGCCCTCGCGTCGCGGGCACGACTTCGACGGTGACGTGCGACAGGTTCCTGAACCGCTGCAGCACGCCGTGATAGAAGCGCGCATCCCGCTTCGGATCGTCCGTCAGCACCGACACGACCGCGCTCATATGCCCCGGCCCGAGCCGCCACACATGCAGGTCGCCGACCCGGTCGCCCGTGCCTTCGATCGCACCGCGCACGTTGTCCGTCAGGCGGCGATCCGAATTCATGTCGAGCAGGATCCCGCCCGTATCGCGCATCAGGCCGTACGACCAGTTCGCGATCACCAGCGCGCCGATGATGCCGGCCAGCGGATCCATCCAGACCCAGCCGAACGCACGCGCGAGCAGCAGCCCGACGATCGTCAGCACGGAAACCGCGGCATCGGCGATCACGTGGATGTATGCGGAGCGGATGTTGTGATCGCGCGCGGCGGCCGCGGATGCGCCGTGGTCGTGGTCGTGGTCGTGGTCGTGGTCGTGCTCCTCGAACGCCAGTTCATGCTCGCGGCCGTTCAACCGGACGATCGCCTTGAATTCATGCGGTTCGGGAATGTCTTCGGTCGACTCCAGATAGCTGCCGCGATCCTGCATCGCGAAGGTTTGCCGCGTGCCGTCCGGACGGATCGTCGTCACCGACACGGCGCTCGCATCGACGCGCTGCGTATCGTTCGCCGCGGGCGCCACGCGGAACACCGGCGGCACGCCATCCTCGAACACCGACACGACGAATACGCCCTGCCGATCGAAGATCCGGTGCGCTTCCTCTTCGTGGTCGTGATCGTGGTGATCGTCATGTGCATGCCCGTGATGATGGCCGTGGCCATGACCGTGGCTATGGCCGTGATGATCGCCGCTCAGCAGCCACACGCTCGCGATGTTGACGAGCAAGCCGGCCACCGCGATCGGAATCGCCTCGCCGAAATGAATCGGCACCGGCGCGAGCAGGCGTGCGACCGCCTCGTACCCGATCAGCAGCGCGATCATCGCGAGCACGATCGCGCTCGTGAAACCCGCGAGATCGCCGAACTTGCCCGTGCCGAACACGAAGCGCGGGTCGCGCGCATGCTTGCGCGCATAGGTATAGGCGAGCGCGGCGATCAGCATCGCGCCCGCGTGCGTCGACATGTGCAGGCCGTCCGCGATCAGTGCCAGCGAACCGAAAAGCGACCCGCCGACGATCTCGGCCACCATCATCGCCGCGCACAGCGCGATGACCATCCAGGTCCGGCGTTCGTTCTGCTCGTGCGCGGCGCCGAGATAGATGTGGTCGTGCCCTGCGCCGAAGGCGTCGTTGCTGAAGCTGTTCATTCCGCCTCCGATTACTTGAAATAGCTGTGAACGACTTCGATCAACTGTTCGGTCGCGCTGCCTTCGTCGTCGTGACCTTCGGCGTCGACCAGATGGCTGCGGATGTGATCCTCGAGCACGACCGCGAGCAGGCCGTTCATCGCGCCACGGCCGCTCGTGATGAGGCGGAGGATTTCGTTGCAACCGCGCTCGTCTTCCAGCGCGCGCTCGATCGCTTCGACCTGTCCCTTGATCCGGCGGACACGGTTCAGCAGCTTCTGCTTTTCCTTGATGGTGTGGCTCATGGTGATCCCTTCATATACCGGGGGGGACTATATACCAAAGCGCATTTCCATATAGGGGGGAGGGGTATATGCGGGGCTCATGCGAGACCAGCACCGGGAAGCGGCGACCCGTTGCTCGAACGGATGTGCGCCGTGTCCGATGCGCTACAAGCCCGACCCCGGGAATAAGTCGTCCAACGCGTACGTTTACTGGACGTATCGCGCGCCACGGACAACGTTCATGCCGCCACATCGGCAGGGGCGCTCGTGTGCTCCACGAACCGCGCACGGCAATCGCTCGACGCTCGGCACGCGCGATGCTTCGACGCACAGGGAGGCAGCCATGCATGCTACTTGCAGAATCGTCATCGTCGCCGGGGTGACCGCGCTGGGTATCGCATCACATGCGAGCGGGGCACAGCAAACGGTCAATGCGACCTTGCTGTCGGACGCGATCCAGCTCGAGACGCACAACGTGAAGTCCGGTCGTGTGACCCTTGATGTCAAGAATGCCGCAGGCAACAACATGGAGCATGAACTCGTCGTGCTCAGGACGGATCTCCCCGACGGCGCGCTGCCTGTCAGCAAAGGACAGGTGCCGGAGCACAAGCTGAAAAAAATCGGGGAAGTCGAAGATATCGCGCCCGGCAAGAGCAAGCGCGTGTCATTCAAGCTCTCGCCCGGTCACTATGTGCTGATTTGCAACAAGCCGGGGCACTATGAATCCGGCATGCACACGGCGCTTGTCGTGGCACCGTGAATCGCAAAGCGGGCCTGCCCGAACAATGGCCGTCAACGACACGTGTCGATATGAGGAGACTGACGGGCATCGGCGTCGGGCTCCCGCCGGGAACCGGGGATCGACATCCATCGGATTGTGTTCGCTCGCTTCGGAGACCATGCTCCGAACATTCATGCGGCGCGGGCAAGACCGGCGGAATAAACGAGGTTGCCTGTTCGTTTACTAACGGCTCTTCCACGTTCGGAGTTCCATCATGAAACAGATCCATACGGCGTTCGGTGCGGCGTTGTCGGCTGTCGTGCTGGCGAGCGTCGTGGCGTGTGGCGGCGGTTCGTCTCACGAGAGACAGTACACGGTCAGTGCGTTGGTCTCCGACGGCGCCGTTCCGGCTGCGCACGTCGATGCCAACCTGAAGAATCCATGGGGCATCGCCTTCAATCCCAAGGGCTTCGTATGGGTCGCGGATAACGGCACGCAGCACGCGACGCTCTACGATGGCAATGGCGTGCCGCAATCGCTCGTCGTGACGATCCCGCCCGGCACGAGTGGCGACCCCAACCCGACCGGGATCGTGTTCAATGGCACGAATGACTTCATGGTGACCCAGGGTGCCAAATCGGCGCCTGCGGCGTTCATTTTCGTTGGCGAGGGCGGGACCATGACCGCATGGTCGCCCGCGGTCAACCAGACGTCGGCAGTCACGGTGTTCGACAGCGGCGGCGCCGCCGTCTACAAGGGTCTCGCGATGGCCAGCAACAACGGGGCGAATTTCCTGTACGCGGCGGACTTCCACAACAACCGGATCGACGTGTTCGACCGGACCTTCGCCAAAGTCACGTTGGCCGGCGCGTTTCAGGATCCCGCCTTGCCTGCGGGATTTGCGCCGTTCGGCATCCAGGCGATCGGCTCGAAACTGTTCGTCGCCTACGCGAAGCAGGACGCGGCAGCACATGATGACGTCAAGGGTGCAGGCTTCGGCGTGATCGATGTGTTCAGCCCGTCGGGACAGTTCCTGCAGCGCTTCGTCACCGGCGGGCCGCTGAATGCGCCGTGGGGCATGGCACAGGCACCCACGGATTTCGGGCGCTTCAGCAACGCCGTCCTGGTCGGCAACTTTGGCGACGGCATGATCCACGCGTTCGATGCGACTTCCGGGATGATGCTCGGAACCCTCGAGCAAGGTGACGGCAGCGCAATCGTCGAGCCGGGGTTGTGGGGCATCGCATTCGGTAATGGGCTCAACAGTCAGCCCACTAATACGCTGTTCTTCGCGGCCGGAGCGAACAACGAAGCGGACGGCCTCTATGGCCGCATCGACGTGGAGCGGTGATCGCAATTGCCGGGATGGCGCCTGCGTGGTGATGGTGATCGTGCTCAACGACGCGTTGGAACAGCTAGCAAAAATCAACTTGTAGAGTTCATAACGCACGAGTAGCATTTGCTACATGGATAGCCTCTCGACATGGTTGATTCTCGTTCTGACCCTTCCCACCGAGAATGCGACAGCCCGCATGCGCTTCTGGCGCGCGCTCAAGGCGAAGGGCTGCGCCGTGGTGCGCGACGGCGTCTACCTGCTGCCTGACACGGAAGTACATGAAGGAACCCTGCGCGAGTTGGCGGCAGCGATCGCCGAGAGCGGCGGCACCGCTCACCTGTTGCGCGCTCCGAGTCTTGACGTGTCGCGGGAGACGGAATTTCGCGCGCTCTTCGATCGCGCGGAGGATTACACCGTCTTCATCCGGACACTCATGGACGCCCGCAAGACGCTCGCGGGGCAGACCGCCACCGAACTCACGCGCCTGCTTCGCCGCGCGCGCAAGGATTTCGACGCCATCCGGGCGATCGACTACTTCCCGGATGACGCAGCCACCCGTGCCGAAGTCGCTCTGCAGGATTTCACCGCACTCGTCGACACCGTGCTGTCGCCGGGCGAGCCGCATGCCGCTGAGCGCGCCATCCGCCCGCTGGCGATCGACGAATTTCAGGGCCGCACCTGGGCAACGCGTCAGCGCATGTGGGTCGATCGGGTCGCCAGTGCGTGGCTGATCCGCCGCTTCATCGACACGTACGCGCACTTCATCTGGCTCGCATCGCCGGCGGACTGCCCGGCCGACGCGCTGGGCTTCGATTTCGACGGCGCGACGTTTACGCATGTCGGCGAGCGCGTGACGTTCGAGGTGCTGCTGGCGAGTTTCGGGCTCGACAACGACCCCGCGCTCATGCGGCTCGGCGAGATCGTGCACGCGCTCGACGTGGGCGGCCCCGCGGTGCCCGAAGCAATCGGCTTCGAGGCCGTGATGGCCGGCACGCGCCAGCGTACGGAGAACGACGACCGGTTGCTCGAGCAGATGGGCGCCGTGCTCGACGCGCTGTACGCGCATTTCTCGTCGACCGCGAAGAACGACACCGGAGCCAGGTCATGACCACTGCCATCGCCACGACCGAACCGACCTACTCGCTCGGCGAGCTGGTCGCCTACATGCTGCGTCTCGGCACGTTCGGCTTCGGCGGGCCGGTCGCGCTCGCAGGCTACATGCGTCGCGACCTGGTCGAACGGCGCGGCTGGATCACGGAAGCCGACTACAAGGAAGGGCTCACGCTGGCCCAGCTCGCACCGGGGCCGCTGGCGGCCCAGCTCGCGATCTATCTCGGCTTCGTGCACTACCGCCTTCTCGGTGCGACGCTCGTCGGCTTCGCATTCGTGCTGCCGTCGTTCCTGATGGTGCTCGCGCTCGGGTTCGCGTACGCGCATTTCGGCGGGCTGTCCTGGATGCAGGCCGTCTTCTACGGCGTCGGCGCCGCGGTGGTCGGCATCATCGCGATGAGCGCCTACAAGCTCACGACGAAAACCGTCGGGCACGACAAGCTGCTCTGGGCGATCTTCGTGACGCTGGCCGCCGTGACCTTCATCACGGAATCGGAAATCGCGTGGCTGTTCGTGGTCGCGGGGCTGATCGGCTGGCTGTGGCGGGCCCCGCCCAAGTGGCTGCACCGGGGCGGGCTGAATGCGGTCGCCGCCGCCAACCTGCCGGCAGCCAGCGGAATATTGAGCGGCATCGACCTGCCGCAGCTCGTTCAGATCGGCGCGTTCTTCATGAAGGCCGGCGCGTTCGTGTTCGGCTCCGGGCTGGCGATCGTGCCGTTCCTCTACGGCGGCGTCGTCACCGAACATCACTGGCTGAACGACAAGCAGTTCGTGGATGCCGTGGCGGTCGCGATGATCACGCCCGGCCCGGTCGTGATCACCGTCGGCTTCATCGGCTATCTCGTGGCCGGCTTTCCCGGCGCGTGCGTCGCGGCGCTCGGCACGTTCCTGCCTTGCTATCTGTTCACTGTGATTCCCGCGCCGTACGTGAAGAAGTACGGGCATCGTCCGGGCGTCAAGGCGTTCGTGGACGGCATCACCGCCGCAGCCGTCGGGGCGATCACGGGCTCCGTCCTCGTCATCGCGAAACGCTCGATCGTCGACCTGCCGACCGCACTGCTCGCCGTCGCGACCGTGCTGCTGCTGTGGCGTTTCAAGAAGCTGCAGGAGCCGGTCGTCGTCACGGCTGCCGCGCTCGTCGGGCTGGTGGCCTACCCGCTGCTCCATCATTGAGCCGCACCGCGGGGAGACGGCCGTGACGCATCGGACGAGATTCGTCCGGCATTCAGGAGGCGCGCCATGAAGTGGATTACGCGCGAACGGCCGAAGGTCGACCGCATCGCATGCCCGTGGCTGATTGCGCGGTTCATCGACGATGCGCCGGAATTTCTCTACGTCCCGGGTCCCGACGTCCTGCGACTGGCGGACGAAACGGGCGCGGTGCCCTACGACGTGCCGGGCGTCGAGCTTGGCCACCACGGTGAACGCTGCAGCTTCGATGCGTTTCTCGACCGGTACCGGCTCGACGCCCCGGCGCTGCTCAAGCTCGCCGCGATCGTGCGCGGCGCCGATACCGGACGGCTCGATCTCGCGCCGGAATCGGCCGGGCTGTACGCGATCTCGATCGGCCTTTCCGGACACTTCGCCGACGATCACGAGCAACTGCAGCACGGCATGGTGATGTACGACGCGCTTTACGCGTGGTGCCGGCGTGATGCACGTCCCTAGCAGCCGGTGCGCGTCGACGCTCGCCAGCCGGATGCTGCCGGCGGGCGCGGACAAGGCCGCATGGCTCATCCTCGCCAGCCGCGGCATGCGCGGCTTCTGCGATGGCTTCGTTGCCGTGCTGCTGCCCGCGTATCTGCTGTCGCTCGGGCTGTCGCAACTGGATGTCGGCCTGATCGGCACCACGACGTTGACGGGTTCCGCGATCGCGACGATCGCGGTCGGCATGCTCGCAAGCCGCTTCACGCAGCGCCGCATGCTGACGCTCGCGGCGGCACTGATGGCAGCGACGGGCATCGGCTTCGCGAGCGTCTCCACGTTGTGGCCGCTGTTCGTCATCGCGTTCGCCGGCACGCTCAATCCGAGTTCCGGCGACGTCAGCCTGTTTCTGCCGCTCGAACAGTCGCGTCTGGCGCAAGCCGCCGACGGCGACGCTCGCACGGCGCTGTTCGCCCGATACAGCCTCGTCGGGGCCGTATCGGCGGCGGTCGGATCCCTCGCGGCCGGCCTGCCGATCTGGATTGCGTCACATACCGGCATCTCGACGCTGGGCGCGATGCGCGGCATGTTCCTGGTCTATGCGGCGACGGGTGTCGTCGTCTGCATGCTGTACCGGCGGCTGCCACGCCCGGAGACGCATGCAGCGCGGCAGGCGACGCCGCCGCTCGGCCCGTCACGCCCGATCGTCGTGCGGCTTGCGATGCTGTTCAGCGTCGACGCGTTCGCGGGCGGTCTCGTCGTCAACTCGCTGCTGTCGCTGTGGTTGATGCAGCGCTTCGGGCTCTCGATCGCTGCCGCCGGCCAGTTCTTCTTCTGGGCGGGCCTCCTCTCGGCCGGCTCGCAGCTCGCGGCCGCGCCGCTGTCGCGCAGGATCGGCCTGCTGAACACGATGGTGTTCACGCATATTCCGTCGAGCGTCTGCCTGATCGGCGCCGCGCTCGCGCCGTCGTTGCCGCTGACGTTGACGCTGTTGCTGATGCGAAGCGCGCTGTCGCAAATGGATGTCCCGACACGAACCGCCTACGTGATGGCGGTCGTCACGCCGGCGGAGCGGCCGGCAGCGGCCAGCTTTACATCCGTCCCGCGCAGCCTCGCGGCCGCTGTCGCGCCGACCTTGGCCGGCGGCCTGTTCGGCCTCGGCTGGCTCGGCGCGCCGCTGGTCGCATGCGGCGCGCTGAAGATCGCGTATGACCTTGCGCTGCTGGCAGCTTTTCGCCACGTCGAACCGGACGACGGTCGGGCACCGTAATCGCGGCCACGGTCGAACGGCAAACGAGCGGGGAACCAGGCAGAGCGATGCCGCCGCCGCCGTGCACATGGGGCGGCGGCCGTCGCGGGAGGCAATCATGAAGAACCTCGGACGCTGGCGCTACGGCCTGCCCCTGCTCGTCGCGCTATGCGGCGGGCTCGGCACGTCGTTCGGGCGTTCGACATCGGCGGCGGCCCGGATGTGCTGGCGTTCGATTCGGCGTCGGACGTGCTCTACGATGCTGGAATTGTTCACACCAATCGCCCGCACACGGAACCGGCTCGCGGGCGGCGGAGCCTGTCACGGCCGGCGCCGATGACAGGCCCGTTGCTCGCCGACGGGACGACGAATCGTCCCGCCGGCCAACGCTCGCCGGACGCATCCGCCCGGCTGCCTGTTACCGGTCGTACTCGAAGGACTCGGTGAAGAGCGTGTCGACCGGGTCGGACCAGCTCAGGTTCACGAACGAGAAGTCCGTGCTGCCCGTCCAGCCGGCCACCGACGGGAACGCGACGCCCTGATCGCCCGGCACGTTGAGCGTGACCGCGGCGCCCGGCTGGACCGGCGACGCCGATGCCGAACCGCTGACAAACGTCGGCGCCGGCTGCCCGGCCGCGGTTGCGCGAATCTGCACGTTGCCGCGTTTGACGAACGGCAGCGCCGTTTTCGACGTCCAGCCCAGCGGGAAAGTCGCGCCGCCCGCGAACGTGCCGGCGGAGCCCGGCGTCAGCTTGTCGCGCGTGGACTGCGCCAGATCGTGCCACGCGTACTGGCGCAGTGCGTCGGGCGACGGCGACGGCGTACGCAGCCGGACCGTGTAGTGCCGGGCCGGCGTCGACGTGTTGCCGTTCTGGTAGACGTCGATCGTATAGGCGCTGAACGGCTTGATGTCGGCCAGCTCGGCGGTGCTCAGTTGCGGCTTCGCCCACGCGCTATTGTTGCGCGGCGCGTCGCCGGGCCACGTGAACAGGCCCTGGTTGGCCGGGTCCTGCGCGACGCCGGCCAGACGGAAGTTGTTGCGGCACTGCGGATTCTTCGCCAGTGCGGCGAGCTGCGCCGGCGTCTGCCCGCTTGCGATTTGCGCTCGGATGTTCAACGTGTCGCAGGTCCCGCTCGACGGCTGGAGGAACACGCCATTGCGCAAGCCGGGGCCGTTGACGATCGCGAAGTCCACTGCGGTGCCGGCCGCGTCGACGGCACCCACCTGCAGGTTGAGCGAATCGACGAACGCGTTGGTCCCCGTCGCCGGATTGGCCGGATTCAGCCAGTCCCACTTCTGTGCGTTCGCATTGACCCTGCTCAGTACCGCGCGCTGATTGCCGACCACGCGCCAGCCGGTATCGCCGTTGGCGAGACTCCCCGCCCGTACCGCAAGCTGTACATGTTGCTGCATGCCGTCACGAATCCCGTCGCTGCGCGTCCATGCGAGCTTGACCCACATCGTGTCGCCGGCAACGACACGGATGACTTCCGGCAAGCTGAAGCTCGCGTTGTTCATCGCATCGTCGGCCACGATGCCCGGTGTGCGGCCGGCCGGCGCGCCGAACTCCTGGTCGACCGACATCCCATTGTTGAGATACGCGGCGGGCACGCCTGCATTCAGCGCGCCAGACGCGACGTCGTCGACGAAGATCCGGCCGCACGCCGATACGCTGCCGCCCGTGCGCGCAGCGCCGGTCGAACCGGCGAAGCACTGGTTGAGCGCACTCTGCAATGCCGCCAGATCGCTGGCGCTCGGCAGGTTCGACACCACCGTGCCATTGATGGTCGCGGCGGCCGGCAGGCTGGCCTTGTCGCTCGCCTGCGGCGCGACGCCGGGCGCGAGCTGAAGCTGCACCGGCGTATCGCTGGACGCGCCCGCCACCGAGCTGATCTGCACGCCGCCGTCCGGCAGAACGTTGATCTTGACCTGGTCGAGCAGCCGGTCGAGACCCGGCGCGCCCGCCGTCAACGGGCCGGAAATCAGGTCGACGCCCGTATTGCCGGTGGCGGCCAGCAGGTCGGCCAGCGCCGACGAATAGGCCTGCACCGTGCTGGCGACGGCCTGGGCCGTGACCTTGCTTTGCAGCAAACCGGTGTCGGCCAGCAGCTTGGTCGGGTTGTCGCCGATGATCGTGGCGGCAATCGCGTTCGTGATCGGCGTGATGTTGATCGTCTGCGTGCCGGCCGTGGCGCTCAGCGCGATCAGCGTGGCCTGCGAATCGGCGACGTTGCCGTTTGCGGACAACACGAAAGGCGCGGTCAGGCCGGTCACCGTGCAATGAAACGCGCCGGTTGACGCATCGGCCGGGCAGTCGACCGCTTTGCCGGTCGCATCGACCAGTTTCACGGTGGCGGCCTGCATCGCGGCGCCGGCGGCCGCGACCCCGCTGACCGTCTGCGCGGCGGGTGCCTCCGGCGGCGAGGAGGAACTGCCGCCACCACCGCAAGCCGACAGGAAGAGCACTGCAATACCGGATACGACAGGCGTGAGTTTCATTGCGTTTCCCCCGAGACCCTTCTGGTTGATGCGTGTCACCTACATTGCTCGTGCACGCTGAATGGCGAGGATTCTCGCAAAGACCATTTTTGCGATCATCATTCAGGTGGATGAAAATCGGCACGAAACGCAAATATCCTGTGTTATCCTGAATAAAATTCGGTATTCGAAGCAATATCATCAGACAAAATCAGAATACGAAGATCGCGAAGCGACGGGGTGAGCACATGCAACGAGATCAACTTATCGGGGACCTCTATGAGGCCGCGCTGCATCCGGACGGTTTTCTCGAAGTTTTTCATCGGGTATCCGAATCGCTCGGCGCAAACGTATTTCACATGTTCAGTTGGGACGCCGCGCGCAATGCCCCGAAATTCTCGATCTATTCGCCGCGTGCGGAATTCGACGAGATCATCGCACTCTACGACCAGTATTACGGCGCGCTCGATCCGCGCCGCGGCTTTGTCGAGAACGCACCGCTCGGCGAATTCGTTTGTTGTCAGGATCACCTGACCGAGCGCGACGTCGAACGCAGCGAGTTCTTCCAGGACTATCAGATTCCGTCGGGATTTCGCTACCTGATGGGGATTCGCTTCGCGCGCCCCGCCAGCGACAACATTCTGCTCGGGTTACTGCGCGCGCACGGACGCACGCCCTACTCTTCGGAAGAACGCGCGACCCTGACCGGTATGGCCGGACATCTGCAGCGCTCGATCAACCTGTGGCAAGACGCGAGAGTGCTGCATCGCGACGCCACGCTTGGCGCCGAACTGATGGAGGAGCTGGGCCTCTCCGTCTTTGCGCTGGACCGGCACGCGCGCGTCCTGTTCGTCAATCAGGCGGCCGAGTCGATGCTGCGCGCCACCACCTGCCTCAAGCTCGAGAATGGGCACCTGTGCGCGACGAGCGCGCCCCAAAACGAGGCGCTCAAGGCGGCGTTGACGCGCGTCGCGAAGACCCGAAAGAGCGAGAGCCTTGCCCTGTCCGGCACGTTGGCTGCAGCGCACGAGATGTTTCTCGGCATCGCGGCATTGTCCGGACAGGCGCTCCACGCCATTTTCGGCGATGCGACGATACTGATCACGGTGAGGCGACGCAGCGCCGCCCCGCTCGTCGTCGCACAACAGCTGCGGCAATCGTTCGGCTTGTCGAGCGCCGAAGCCGCGGTCGCGGAAGCGTTGATCAGCGGCAAGACGCCTGACGAATGTGCAGTGAGCGCTGGCGTGTCGCTTGCGACGGTTCGCACCCAGTTGCGTGCGATCTATGAAAAGACACACTCGCGGAATCAGGCCGAAGCGGTCGGACGAATGCTCTGGGTCCTCCCGCAACACAAGCGCACGGATTGATACTTCGAAAACGGCGAGCGGGATAGAGGTCAAAACGCTTTGGCATATTTTTTCAAGACGAGTGCACTTTGCCAGTCTCGGAAAAAGCGTCCGTTATGAAAATTCCCGGAAAAGCCGTCTTTGGAAGATTCCCATTTCCGACAGTGCATCGCGTTCGGAAAGTGGCGAGAGACAGCGCATCAGCGTGACGCTTGCCGGTGAAGGACATACTCGTTTCTTGAACAGGATCTTGGCTGAACCCGATGAGAATTCGTCGGAACTCGGTGGTGCTGCTCAATCATTGGTGCCTATACGATGGACGCGATACTTCCTCATCCCATGCAGTTCGCATGGTTCGTTAGCCCCGGCAAGTTTCACGGCCATTGTCGGGGTTTTTTTTGATTTCAGTTCCTCAGGCAGAACTCGATGCCTTTGCCAAAGAGGCGTGGGGTCAGAAGTTCCCGACGGTCAGCGCTGCGTGGCGCAACGCCTGGGATCGTGTGATTCCGTTCTTCGCGTTTCGGCCGGCGGTTCGCAAGGTTATATACACCACGGATAAATTTCAAAAGCCCTCACGCCGCACTTCTGCTTAATCGCCTGCGCCCCAGATCCTTGGATATGGGGCGCAAGCGATCAGGTGGAGGTCGAGCGTACCTTCCCCAGGATCGCGCATGTGGAGGCGGTTCGTCCGCGCGGCGTGGCGCGGGACTTGTGAATCCTTCCCCCAAGACGCCTAGAATTCAGTCATGGCTGCATTCCACAAGGAGGCTGTCATGACTCAGTCGATGATTGGTTGGGTGGTTGGTTTTGCGGTGGTCGCGGTGGTTGCAGTCGCGTTGGCGCGCCGTTACCAGAGCGAACATTCAAGTATGGAAGTCGTTCAGTGGTTGGATTCGCATCACTTGGGGTGGATGCACCGCAAACATTGACATCTCCGCGCTGCCGGCGATAGCCCCGCCTCACTGAAGTTTGCCGGGGACCCAACGCGCCAATGCAGGCGAGCGGATGAAGTCGGCTATGTCGTTGTCTCGCCAGGGGGCTTGGCAAGGAAGGCATCATGGATGATGAAGTGTGTACAACCCACACGCACGTTGCACGCCTTCGCGTGATGAAGACGATGTCTGGGCGCTATCGCGGAATCGTCCACTTGCACCCCATCGGAGAGGATCCAGGCTCCTCTGAGCAACACGATACCGAAGAGGATTTTGCGACAGACGTGGAAGCGCGTGACGCCGCTCGAGCGCTCGCGCGCACTTTGCTAGAAGAACAAATCCAGGGGCACGAAAAGACGCAAGGAACCGATTGAACCTGCCTCGGCGGCTTGGTCGTTACCCAGCGTCGCTTGGCAACACGACGTCCATTAGCGCGTAGCGCGGCAGTTGCATAATGCGGCCGCTCACCCGCTGATCTGCTTTGAGAGCGCCGGACAGAAAGGAATGTCGGTTTTTTCGTCGCGAGTTTTCCGTCGACCGGCAGCATGGCGTCGGCTTGCACAATTTCAGTTCGGGACGCGCATCTCCGATTGTCGCGTGCTCCCATGCATTGCTGCACATCAGAGATCCGCATCAAAGTACTGCGTCGAGCATCCAATGTTCACCTCGGTTCTGGTCGATGATGTCTTCTGCATAACGTTGCGAAGCCCGACGTGCGTCACCGGCACTGGCAAACGGCGAACCGTCGACAAGCTTGAAGGTCTGGCTCCGGGTCAGCGTGGTGTCAGTGCCGCGAAGGCAAACCTTGACCGCCGCGTCGAAACCAGCTTCGTAGTTGTGCGTACGGACAGCGCCTGCTTGAAAGTGAGGGTAAATCAACGGATATATTTCGAATCCGCGATAGATATGCATACTCATGATGAACTCCTGGTAATTGATAGTAGCGAATTGCGTAGAGACGAGCGCAATCAGTTCTGTATCGGCGCTACATACCGAGACGGGTAAGGGAAAGGGAAAGGGATTAAACAAGGCGCGCGGACGGGGCACGACGCAACAAAATGGCAGGGGGTACGGCGTGCGATCGAGAGGATGGGTCGGTTGGCGACTGCGCTTTGATGCGTCGATCATGTGCGCGTCGCTCGGCACGTGTCCGACGCTTGTTTTCTGCGACCAAGACACTTCCGACGCGCGTCAGCGCCATGTAGCGTCGATCGAATGGCTTCGGCGATGATCCAGCGAATTCCCTGCATGGACGCTGGATTTATGTCTCGACGGAAGCTCGATGTACCGCCGTCGGCAAGGTTGTCCGCGGCGATTGGCAAGGCGGCGTTAAATGCTTCGCCGCGGTGAATGCGTCAAGACAGGTTGCCGCTGTCCGTACGCGAGTGGTGGCTCGCCACGCGAACAGGTTAGCGTCGAGCGAATCGGTTTCGAGGCGAACTGGGCGAAGCCCGTTCGTCCTTGTGCCGGAAATTGATACGCCCTTTGGTCAGGTCGTAGACCGACAATTCCAGCCTGACCTTATCGCCAGCGAGAATGCGGATACGATGTTTGCGCATGCGGCCCGATGCGTACGCTGCAACGACCGCGCCATTTTCCAAGGTAACGCGAAACCTGCTGTCCGGAAGCACCTCATCCACTACACCATCCAGTTCCAGCAATTCTTCCTTTGCCAAATCAATTTCTCCAATCAATGTGATGCGCCGCAGTCGCAGCGGCGTGCGGACCTCCGGTCCCCATCAAGGAGCGGTTTCAGTACAAATGTCGGAAACGCCCATGCATGGAGGCGCGTACCAACGCGACATCCGAGCCGCACCGCGTCCGGGCGCTAACGTGCCTTGTTATCGCTTCTCGGTGGAACGCTTCTTTCCACTCGATTTTGCGGGCGCAGAGGGTGCCTTGGGTGGCACCCAGTTCAGTGCCGCGCCGAGCGCCGGCAAATCCTTGGAGTGTCGTGGTCTCGCGAGTGATTTCTTGTTGCGCAACTGACTCATGATCGCAGTTACGTCTGTATGCGTCGATCGCGAACTCACGATGGTTGAGCGTCCGATTGTTCGCCGCCGGATGCGCGGCATCCCCACTTTCTTCCGTGGGGTGTACGTCTTGAGGCGAAACGGTAGCCGCAGCAGGACTGTGGGCGCCTGCGGCGGATGCGAAAGATCCCCGACGATGACTGCGTGGCCGATCCTGCACGCAGGACCGACAAATGATTTGGATTACTGAGGAACGATGTTCGACGCCTGCAGACCCTTGGGCCCGTGCTTCGTCTCGTAGCTGACCTTTTGACCTTCGGCCAGCGTCTTG
>Ga0157367_1000154_pt1 | contig 35752 bp, 26 predicted proteins | sample AttbisABBM2_FD_113142 | JGI IMG/M metagenome (GOLD analysis project Ga0157367, IMG submission 113142) | Fungus gardens microbial communities from leaf cutter ant in Botucatu, State of São Paulo, Brazil - Atta bisphaerica ABBM2 | ecosystem: Host-associated > Fungi > Mycelium > Unclassified ... | reverse complement strand
TGCGCAAGAGCGAGCTGCTCGACCGGCTCGACGCGCTGCTCGGCGGGCGGGTGGCCGAGGAGCTGGTGTTCGCCGACGTGTCGACCGGCGCGCAGAACGATCTCGAACGCGCGACCGCGATGGTGCGCCACATGGTCACGCAATACGGGATGAGCGAGAGCGTCGGCCTCGCGACCTTCGACGACGGCCCGCGCACGGGCATACCCGGCGCGTGGCATGGCGGCGAAGGGCGCTGCAGCGAGCACACCGCGCAGCTGATCGACGACGAGGTGCGCTCGCTGCTCGCCGACGCGCATGCGCGGGTGGCCGCGACGCTCGCCGAGCATCGCGACGCGCTCGAGCGGATCGCGCGGCGCCTGCTCGAATGCGAAGTGCTCGAACACGACGCGCTGCAGGCTCTGATTGCGTCGCCGCCGGACGACGCGCCCGCGCAGCAGCGCGCGGAACAACCGAAGCAGGGCGCATCGCCCGCCGGCGGGCGCGGCGACGCAACCGCCGACGTGCACGACTTCATGACCTACGACGCGCCACGCAAACCCGATCGCTGACGGATCGCCAACTTTGGCGCGCCGGTTCAAGTCCGGGAAATGCCGATTGCCACCCGCGCGCTGCCGGGCCAACAATCGATCGGCACCCGGCGCGATCGCGCCGCATCCATCCCCATTCTTCCGACGGAGTCGCCATGAGCGAAGAGCGTGTGTCGGTCGACGTCGCGCAATGCGAACGCTTCCGCTTCGAAGTCCGTTTCACGGGCACGGACCTGCCCGTGATGCTCACCGACGAACCACCGCCGCTCGGGCAGGGCAGCGGGCCGAATCCGGTGCGCCTGCTGGCGGCATCGGTCGCGCATTGTCTTGCGGCCAGCCTGCTGTTCGCGCTCGACAAACATCAGATGGATTGCCGGCCGGTGGCCGCGCATATCGACGTCGAAATGGTGCAGAACGAAACCGGGCGCGTGCGGGTGGGCGCGATGGCGGTGCGGCTGTCGGTCGGCAAGGCGTGGGCCGAACTCGCGGATGCGTCGCGCGCGCTCGAACAGTTCGATGCGTATTGCGTCGTCACGGAAAGCGTGCGCACCGGCATTCCGGTGTCGGTCGACGTGTGCGACGTGAACGGCGCGGTGCTCGAGGACGTGCAGACGAGCTTGTGACGTCGGACAAAAAATCGTTAAACATTTAGCGCTGCGATTCGTCTACTGAATGTGATGAATATTCAGACAGGACGGACGCAGGCATGCTGACACGACGCGCATTACTCAAGACGATCCCCGCGGCGGGGCTGGCGATGACGCTGCCGTATGTCCACGCGGCCCCCGTCGGCGTGGACGTCGACGATCTGCTCGACAAGCTGAAGACCGTGGTCGTCACGGCCGTGTCGATGATCCCCGAAGTCGGCGGCATCCTCGGCGCGATCGTGTCGATGCTGTGGCCGGAGCCCACGCGCGACGTCTGGGGCGAAATACGCCGTCAAGTCGAAGCCATGATCGACGAAAAGATCGACGGCGCCGTGTTCAATCTGCTGCAGGCGAAGCTGAACGGCCTCGGCGATGCGCTGAAGCTGTACCTGCAGGCGGTCGCCGCGCAGGACCGCGATACGATCCGGATGCAGTTCATCGCGACGAACACGCAGTTCGTCGCGGCCGCCCCGGAATTCCAGAATCCGGCGTATGCGTGGACGCTCCTGCCGTTGTTCGCGATCTTCACGCAATTCCACATGGCGCTGCTGCGCGACTGCGTGCTGCACGGCAAGGACTGGGGCTGGAGCGCCGCGTCGTTCGCCGACGTCGCGAACGAGGCCACGCGCACGACGCAGGCGTATCTCGCGCATATCGATCGCGTCACCGCGGCGCAGCGCGCCGAACTCGCGAAGCGCGCGCCGTCGAGCCCGGGCCAGCATCAGACGGCCATCTACGACTACTGGCAGCCGTTCGAGCAGAGGCTGACGCTGCTCGTCGACGATTTCCGCGTGCTGCTCGTGTATCTCGATCCGGTTGCGCATCCGGAAGCCACACGGGAGTTTCCGTTCAAGGACGTCTACAGCCGCGCATACGGCACCGCCGACGACTGGGATCGCACCTGCGCGCAATGGGCGGCCAACGGCGTCGCGACGCCGTTCAGCGCGCCGCTGACGGGCTTTTCCGCGATCGACATCGAACTGTTCAACCGGACGCCGCGCGTCGTCAATGTCCGCTATCCGGCCGGCAAGGGGCCGAAACAGTGGAGCGGGCAGCGCACGGATGCGACCGGCATCATCGCCGACCCGCTGGGCGGCGTCGAGAAATACACGGTCGATTTCCCCGCGCCCGCGCCGGACAAGCGATTCAACGTCGAGAAAGCCGTCGTCACGAGCGGCAGCATTCCGCTCGCGCTCACGCTCGTGCTCGACGACGGCAGCCGCAAGACGCTGTGGAACCGCACCGACCTGCCCGGTGCGCCGACCGAGGAGGTCGCCGTGCCCGGCCGGATGCTGACGACGTTGAACATGTGGTCGCGAAGCCGCTTCTACGATCGCGATCTCGGCTGCCTCATCCTCGGCTTCAGCCGCGACACGCGCTACGTGCCGCCGCATGCGCGGGAGGCGCTCTACATCGGCGCGGTCGTGCAGCCCGATACGGGGCCTGCGTTCCTGCCGCACGGGATTTCGTCGACGCTGCAGGCGCGGCGCGATGCGTTCTGGCGCGCGATCGAGCTTCGCTCCCGACGGTGACGCGCTGCGAGCGTACAGCGGGCGAGGGCATGTGCCGCCCGCCCGATGCACGTCACGGATGCACGGCCGCGACCTCCGCAGCATTGGCGAGCGCGTCGAGAAAGCGCGTGCGCCACCAGTGCACGTCGTACTTGCGCACGGTCGCCATCAGCGCCGCGTGACGCTGGCGGCGCTCGTCGATCGGCATCGTCAGCGCGCGCTGGATCGCCTGTGCGGTGCCCTGCGTGTCGTACGGGTTGACGAGCAGCGCATCCCTCAACTGCTCGGCCGCGCCCGCGAAGCGCGACAGCACGAGCACGCCCGGATCGGCTTCGTCCTGCGCGGCGAGGAATTCCTTCGCGACCAGATTCATCCCGTCGCGCAGCGGCGTGACGAGCGCGACGCGGCTCGCGCGGTAGAGGCCCGGTAGCCGCCGCCGCGCGACGGTGCGATGAATGTAGCGCATCGGCATCCATTCGAGCTCGCCGTAGTCGCCGTTGATCGCGCCGCACAGGCTGTCCATCTCGCGCCGCAGATCGTCGTAGGCGCCGAGATCCTCGCGGCTCGGCGCGGCGATCTGGATCAGCGTCGCGCGGTTGCGGTTCTCCGGATACTGTTCGAGCAGTTGCCGGAGCGCATGCACGCGCTGCGGCAGGCCTTTCGTGTAGTCGAGCCGGTCGACGCCGACGAGCAGCTGGCGGCGCGAATACTCGTCGCGCATCCGCTCGAACATGTCGATGCCGTCGCGGTCGCCCGCGAGCGCCGCGAATTCGTCGACGTTGATGCCGATCGGAAACGCGCCCGCCGCCAGCGTGCGGCCGAACGCATGCAGCCGCCCGTCAGGCAGGCGCGCGGCGCCGGCTTCCGCCTCGACGTAGTGCTCGAAGTGCAGCAGGTCGCCTTCCGTCTGGAAGCCGACGAGGTCGTACGCGAACAGCGAGCGCATCAGCCATTCGTGCTCCGGGATCGCCGCCATGATCGGCTGCGGCGGCATCGGGATGTGCAGGAAGAAGCCGATCGGGTTCGTGCAGCCCATCGCGCGCAGCTCGGCGGCGAGCGGAATCAGCTGATAGTCGTGCACCCACACGACATCGTCGGGCCGCAGCAGCGTGCGCAGCTTGCGCGCGAACAACTGGTTCACGCGGCGATAGCCGTCCGCGAAACGTCGGTCGAATTGCGCGAGATCGAGCCGGTAGTGAAACACCGGCCACAGCACGTTGTTCGAATAGCCGAGGTAGTACGCGTCGTAGTCTTGCGGATCGAGATCGATCGTCGCGAGCTGGATGCCGCCGACATTCTGCACCTGCACCTCGTTGCCGCGTGACGGTTGATGGTCGTCGCCGCGCAGGCGGCCGCTCCAGCCGAACCAGACGCCGCCCGTTTCCATCAGGCTGTCCCGCACTGCGACGGCGAGACCGCCCGCGGCGGCTTTACGTGGATCTGCGATGCGATTCGATACGACGACGAGACGGCTCACCAGCTCTCCTGACGAATGGTGGGGGAAGATCGTGCGGCCACGGCGGGCGACAGGCGCCGCCATCCGCGCGAAGCGCGAGACGGGGCCGCAATGACCGGGCAGGTGTCGAGGCACGTGACCCGTTGCCCGGCCGGGAGTGCTTTTTTCAGGATACTCGCCATTCGTCGGTTTTAAAAGTCTGCGGGATTCGGCCCCGCGCATCTCGCCGTGCGCGCCGTATGCCGACTTCAGCCTGCCTGCATCGGCGCATGCCCGAACGCACCGTTGAAGACGACGGACGCGAACGCCGGATCGGGGCGAAAGATCGTGATGCCTTTCAGGCGTTCGCGCCATGCGGCGAAGAACAGCGCGTCGACTTGCGCGAGCGAGCAGCGCCGGTCGACGTTGACCGTTTTCGAGATGGCCGCGTCGACACACGGCTGCAGCGCGGCGAGCATCGATACGTGATCGGCCGGCGCGACGTCGGCGGCCTTCATGAAGTAGTCGGGCAGCGGCGCGTGTTCGCCATGCAGCTGACGAAACAGCCGGTATGCGTGATTCTCCGCACGAATCGCATGCACGTGATCGTCGCCGGTGCGCACCTGGCGGCGCTCGACCCAGTCGGTCGGGGGCTCGATGCCGTGCGAGCAGTTGTCGCCGAACGCGAGGCTCACGCTGCCCGCCGGCGCGAACGACAGCAGGTGGCTGTTGCGCAGCCCGTGCCGCGCGATCACTTCGCGCACGGCCATGGGCAGCGGCGCGCGATGCGACGGGCCGTCGAGATAGTCGGCCGCATCGTACGCGGGAAACACGCCGCGCTCGGCCGCGAGCGACGCCGATGCGGAGAACGCGTGATGGCGCATCGTCAGCGCGATCTCGCGCGCGACCATGCGCGCGGCGGCGCCGTCGTAGCGCAGCCGCAGCATCGTCAGCGCGTCGGCGAGGCCCGTTACGCCGACGCCGATGCGCCGCTTGTCGTGCGCTTCGCGCGCATGCTCGGCGAGCGGCCACACGGTCAGGTCGATCGCGTTGTCGAGCATGCGAACCTGCACGCGCACGGCTTCGGCGAGCGACGCGAAATCGAAGCGCGGCTCGCCGTCGACGCCGAACGGATGGCGCACGAAGCGGGTCAGGTCGACCGGCCCGAGCACGCAGCTGCCGTATGCGGGCAGCGGCTGCTCGCCGCACGGGTTCGTCGCCTCGATGCGCTCGTGCGCGCGCAGCGAATCGGCCGCGCCGATCGTGTCGAGAAACAGCAGGCCGGGCTCGGAGCTGTCGCGCGCCCCGTTGACGATCACGTGCCACAGCGCGCGCGCCGGCAGCGTCGCGTAGGTCCAGTTGCCGTCGGGCAGCGCCGTTTGCGTGCAGGCGGGCGAGCAGGGCGGCACGCGATGCCGCAGCGTCCACGGCAGGTTGTGCTCGACGGCCTGCATGAAGGCGTCGGTCACGCCCACCGACAGGTTGAACGTCGGCCAGCGCCGCCGCCCGCGCTTCGCTTCGACGAACGCGGCGACGTCCGGATGGTCGCAGCGCAGGACCGCCATCTGCGCGCCGCGGCGCGGGCCCGTGAACGGCAGCGCGCGGCACACGAGGTCGAAGCGGTCGATCGCGGCGCACACGTCGGGCGTGTCCGCGCCGGATCGCTCGTAGGCCGCGAGCGGTGGCAGCGCGGAGAAGTCGTAGCCGATGCCGCCGCCCATCAGCAGCGTGATGCGCGCTTCGTCGAGCGCGCGCGCGAGCGCCGCATGCACGGCGGCGAGCGACGCCGTGCCCGGCATCGCGATCGGATGCACGAAGCAGTTGACCATCGTGCCTTCCGCGCCGGCGCCCGCGTTGGCCATGATGCGGCCGGCGCCGATCGCGCCGCGCTGCATGTTCCGGTAGAAGATCTGCTCGACGCGTGCGCGTGCCGTCATCGGCTCCGCGAGCGCGAGCGCATGCGCGACCCGATGGAAAATCGCCGCGCGCGTCGTCTCGCCCGCGCGCGCATAGCGATCGGCGAGCACGGCTGCGCATACCGGTTGTTCGTCCATGGCGGCGGTTTCGTTCCAGCGATCAACACACTGTAAGAAGCGCGTCGCGATCGATTTTTGATCAAACGCAATTCGCCCGCGGTAGGACGAATGACGATGCGCGCCGCGCCTGGGCGCGCGACATGCGCAGACCCCGGCGGGGATTGCGCTTGCGCGGATGCGCCGCACGCGGGGGCTTCCGCGCATGCGCGTTTACGTGAGCCTCGCGTGCGTCGCCGGACGCGTTCGTCGGATGTGACGGTCGCGCACGCGCGTGGTGCAGGCAGGCGCGTCTCGTCGTCACGTCACGCGGCAGCCGGCCGCCATGCGTCGTGCGCGGCGGTGGCCGGCTCGTACGCGGCGAACTGCGCGCGCTCGCCGGCCGGCACCCGGAACGCGGCCACCGTTTCGCCCAGCTCGTGCCCCTGCTGCTCGAGCGACTTCGACGCCGCCGCGGCCTGCTCGACGAGCGCCGCGTTCTGCTGGGTCGTCTGGTCCATCTGCGTAATCGTCAGGTTCACCTGGTCGATGCCGCGGCTCTGTTCGGCGGAGGCCGCTGCGATCTCACCCATGATGTCGGTCACGCGCGCGACCGCCTGCGTGACGTCGCGCATCGTCTTGCCGGCTTCGCCCGCGAGCGTCGAGCCGTCGCGAATCGTCTGCACCGACGCGGAGATCAGCTCCTTGATCTCCTTGGCCGCCGTCGACGAGCGCTGCGCGAGGCTGCGCACCTCGCTCGCCACGACCGCGAAGCCGCGGCCCTGTTCGCCCGCGCGCGCGGCCTCGACCGCCGCGTTCAGCGCGAGGATGTTGGTCTGGAACGCGATGCCTTCGATGATGCCGGTGATGTCGGCGATCTTCGACGAGCTGTCGCCGATCTCCGTCATCGTGTCGACCACGCGGCCGACCACGTCGCTGCCGCGCTGCGCGACCTCCGACGCGTTCGCGGCGAGCGTGCTGGCCTGCTGCGCGTTCTCCGCGTTCAGGCGCACCGTCGACGTGAATTCCTCCATCGTCGCGGCCGTTTCCTGCAGCGACGCGGCCTGCTCCTCGGTGCGCTGGCTCAGGTCGAGGTTGCCCGACGCGATCTCGCCGACCGCGGTGGCGATGCTGCCCGACGCGTCGCGCACGCGGCTCACGATGTCGATCAGCCGCGCATTCATCGTCTGCAGCGCGTCGAGCAGGTCGCGCGTCTCGTCGTTGCCGCGCACGTCGATGCGGCTGCCGAGATCGCCGTCGGCGACCGTGCGCGCGACGCCCACCGCCGTGACGATCGGCGCGGTGATCGTGCGCGTCAGCCACAGCCCGCCGACGGCCGCGAGCGCGATTGCGATCGCGCTGATCCCCGCGAGGATGTTGCGCTCGGTCTCGTAGCGATCCGCGAACGCCTGCGCGATCGCGAGCTCGCGCTCGTGCGTGTAGGCCGCGTATGCGCTGGTCGCGCGCACCAGTTCGGCGAGCAGCGGCCGGCAGTGCTGGTTCATTTCCGCGATCGCCTCGTCGCGGCGGCCGCTCTGCGCGAGGCCCACGATGTTGAGCGCGACCGGCCCGTAGCTCGCTTCGATGCGCGCGATCTCGGCGATCATCTCGCGCGCGCGGTCAGTCGTGTCGGTCGCGTTCGCCATCATGTCCTTCAGCTTGCCGAGCCGGTCCTGCACCTCCTTGTGCGCGCGCTGCACCTCGGCCAGCTCGAGCGCGACGTCGTCCGGCTTCGTCACCAGCACGAGGTTGCGCGCCGCGATCGCACGCTGGTCGACCGCGGTGCGGACCTGCGCGGAGAGGGCCGCCCGCGCGTTCACGCCGTTCATGTACCGCGAAAACTCGTTGTTGGTATCGGACAACGCGTTGAGTGCCATGCCCGACACGATCAGGACGATCGCGGCGAGCAGGCCGAAGCCGCCAAGCAGTTTTGTCTTGATGCTTATTCTGGCGATTTTCACGGTAGGCCTCTTGGACGAATGGATGGCGGTGGAATGATTATTCGACCGGCAATTCGGGTCGTGCCGGCTTTAACGGGTTTACCGGATAAATCTTTACCCTTCCAAAACCCTGATTTTCCGCTGGTTTTCCCGCAGCATTTCGTCCGGCAAGCCATTGATATGCCTCACCTTTGTGGGGCATCTGCCAATTTTCGAATGGGGATCGATCATTCGTGATTCAAGCGTTCATATTCGAATAATCGCCATAATATTTTACAGATGATTCAATGGCATCGGTTCGAATTAAAAAATCACCAGTAAATTTCGCATTATTCGTCTGATATTTGCGGGATGCATTTGCGGCCCCGCCCGGACCGGATCGGGCAGGGCCGCGCACCGCTGCGTCAGAACGTCGTGCGCACGCCGGCCAGCACGCTGCGGCCGCCTTGCGGCGCGAACCCGCGCACCACCGAGCTCGCGTAGCGGATGTCCTGGTTCGTCAGGTTGTCGCCGCGCAGATACGCGAGCCAGCGCGTCGCACCCATCCGGAACTTGTAGGTCAGCATCACGCCGAGCGACGTGTAGCCGTCGGTCGGCAGGTCGTTGTCCGGCACGCGGTGCTGCGCCCACGCATGCGTGACCTGCGCGCGCGCGCCGAACGGGCCGTAGCCGTAATCGGCCGCGAGCGTCGCGCGCAGCGGCGCGATGCGCGGCAGCGGCTGGCCCGTGTCGACGTTGCGCGCATGCGTGTAGTCGGCGCCCAGCTCGACGTCGACCGTGTGGCCGCGCCGCGCGAACACGCGCCACTTGCCGTCGAGCTCGACGCCGTAGAACTCCGCGCGCACGCCGCGGTAGACGGCCTCGGCCAGCGCGCCGTCGGTGCCGCGCGCGACCGGCTCGCCGTCGTCGTCGACGACGCGGCCCGTGTTGTACTCGGTCAGGTAGTTCGCGAAGCGGTTGTAGAACACGCCGACGCTGCCGCGGTTCGGCCCGCTCGCGTAGCGCAGCGACAGGTCGGTCGACACCGCCTTTTCCTTCGACGCATTCGGGTTGCCGATCAGGAACTGGCCGGTCGCGTCGTGCGGGCCGTTCGAATACAGCTCGTAGAAGGTCGGCGCACGCTCGGTGTACGCGACGTTCGCCGCGACCGACCACACCGGGGTGAGCGAGAACAGCGCGCCGGCCGACACACTGCCCGCGTTGAAGTCGCGCGGCTGCGCGCCCGCGAATTTGTCGACGCCGGCCGGATCGGGCTGGAGCTTCACGTGCTCGTAGCGCCCGCCGACGCTCAGCTTCAGCGCGTCGTTGACCTTCCATTCCTCGAGCCCGAACAGCGCGACGCTGGTCGTGCGCGTGCTCGGCACGAGCGTTTCCTCGCCGAGCGCGGAGAACCGGTTCTGGCCGAACTGCACGCCGAGCGCGCCCTCGAAGGGCCCGAGCTTGCGGTGGCGCGCCTCGATGCGCGCCTCGTAGCCGCGATTGCGGAACATCGTCGCGGTCGTGCCGTCGTCGACTTCCTTGTGCCGGTAGTCGGTGTACGCGAAATCGAACTTCAGCTGCGAGAACGGGCCGCTCAGGTTGCGCACCTCGGATGCGACCGCGAGGCGCTCCTGGCGCATCTTCAGGCGCACGTCGTTCTCGGCGACCGAGCCGTAGTTCGATTCGGAGCCGCTGTACGACAGCCCCGTGAAGCCGTCCGCCCACGTGTAGGACGCGCCGACCGCGCCGCCGTGCACCCGGCCGTCGCTGTTCGGCACGCTGCCGTAAGGCTGCGGCGCATCGGGGCCGTCGAGCGTGCGCTGCGCGGCGCTGCGCGCGTAGCCGGGAATCCGCAGCTTGCTCGTCTCGCGGTCGAACGCGTCGACGTGGAACGCGAAGCGGCCGTTGCCGCCCTCGACCTGCGCGGCGCCCGCACGCACCGCGTTTGCGCCACCGTAGCGCGCATCGAGGGCGCCGGTCACGCCTTCGATCGCCTCGCGCGGGATGCGGTTGTCGATCGTGTTGACCACGCCGCCCACCGCGTTGCCGCCGTACAGCAGCGCGGCCGGGCCGCGCACGATCTCGACGCGCTCGATCGTCAGCGGGTCCTGCGGCACCGCGTGGTCGTAGGACAGCGACGACGCGTCGTACGCGGCGACGCCGTTCTGCAGCAGCCGGATCCGGTCGCCGTCCATCCCGCGGATGATCGGGCGGCCGACCATCGGCCCGTAGGTGGTGGTCGACACGCCGGGCAGGCCGTTCAGCGTCTCGCCGAGCGAATCGGCCTGGCGGCGCACGAGCGCATCGCCGGATAGCTGGGCGGTCGGCGCGATCAGCTGCGCGTCGCCGAGCGGGTTGGCGGTCACGAAGATCGGGGCGAGCGGCTGGCCGGCGGCGGGCGCGGCATCGGCGGGCGCGCCGGCCTGTGCGTGCGAGAAGGATGCGAGCAGCATCAGGGAAAGCGGGGAAAGCGGGCGAAGGGGTAAGCGAGGCAGGTCGCGCATGATCGGTGTGGTCGTTTCGGTTGTCGTCAAACCGGGCCGCCGTACGCACTTCCGATACGATATATTGTTGCATTCGTGGCGCGCGATGACCCGTCGGAATCGGCTCGGTGCGGGCGGTCGCGCGTGTGCGTCGATCACCGGCAGGCTGCCGATCAGGCGTGATGATATGTTATATCATCTCAAAATCCAAACTGATCCCGGCCGCGTTGACGCGTGTCAACCGTCGCCGATCCCGCTTCCGGATACTGGGTCGCTCATCGACCAAGACAGGAGCGACCCATGACCCAGACCATGAAAGCCGCGGTGGTGCACGCCTTCGGCGAGCCGCTGCGCATCGAGGAGGTGCCGGTGCCGACGCCGGGCCCCGGCCAGATCCTCGTCAACATCAAGGCGTCCGGGGTCTGCCATACGGATCTGCACGCGGCCGACGGCGACTGGCCCGTGAAGCCGTCGCTGCCGTTCATTCCCGGCCATGAAGGGGTGGGCGTCGTCGCGGCGGTCGGTGCGGGCGTCACGCACGTGCGCGAGGGCGACCGCGTCGGCGTGCCGTGGCTGTACACGGCCTGCGGGCATTGCGAACACTGCTACTCGGGTTGGGAGACGCTGTGCCACCAGCAGCAGAACACCGGCTACTCGGTGAACGGCAGCTACGCGGAATACGTGCTCGCCGATCCGGACTATGTCGGCCACCTGCCGGCGCAGGTCGCGTTCGACGAGATCGCGCCGATCCTGTGCGCGGGCGTGACGGTCTACAAGGGGATCCGCGTGACCGACACGCGGCCCGGCCAGTGGCTCGCGATTTCCGGCATCGGCGGGCTCGGGCACGTGGCCGTGCAATACGCGCGCGCGATGGGGCTGCACGTCGCGGCGATCGACGTCGCGCCGGACAAGCTCGCGCTCGCGAAACAGCTCGGCGCGGAACTGACGATCGACGCATCGACCAGCGATCCGGCCGCGATCATCCAGAAGGAAATCGGCGGCGCGCACGGTGTGCTCGTCACCGCCGTGTCGCGAAGCGCATTCGCGCAGGCGCTCGGGATGGTGCGGCGGGGCGGCACGGTCGCGCTCAACGGGCTGCCGCCGGGCGATTTCCCGCTGCCGATCTTCTCGACGGTGCTGAACGGCATCACGGTGCGCGGCTCGATCGTCGGCACGCGGCGCGATTTGCAGGAATCGCTCGATTTCGCGGCCGACGGGCTCGTGCGCGCGCATATCCACCGCGACCGGCTCGGCAACATCAACGAGATCTTCGCGAAGCTGCGCGCGGGGCAGGTCGATGGGCGCGTCGTGCTGACCGAGATGCGCTGACGTCCAGGTGCGGCGGACGCGCGATGCCGCGTCCGCCGCCGGATCGTCACGCCATCTGGCCGATGGTCAGGCGGAACCGCTTCAGCGACAGCAGGAACAGCACGCCCCCGATCACGAGCAGGATCGCGAATTGCGGCCACACCGCGTCGAGGCCCGCGCCGCGATAGAGGATGCGCTGCGCGAGCTCGACGAAATGGGTGGTCGGCGCCGCGAGCATGATGTCCTGCACGGCCTGCGGCATGCTCTCGCGCGGCGTGAGCCCGCCGGACAGCAACTGCAGCGGCAGCAGCACCAGCACCAGCAGCATCCCGAACTGCGGCATGCTGCGCACCAGCGTCGCGAGAAAGATCCCCATCGACGTCGTCGCGAACAGGTGCAGCGCCATGCCGGCGACGAACAGCGCGAGCGAACCCGGGATCGGCACCCCCAGCGCGCCGCGCACGACGAACACGAGCGACGCGAACGCCGCGACCGTCACGACGAGCCCCATCGACCATACCTTCGCCAGCATGATTTCGGCGGGCGTGACCGGCATCACGAGCAGGTGCTCGATCGTCCCGTGCTCGCGCTCGCGAATCAGCGCCGCGCCCGTGAGGATCATCGACAGCATCGTCACGTTGTTGATGACTTCCATCAGCGCGCCGAACCAGATCTCGTCGAAATTCGGATTGAAGCGCATGTGTACCGCGAGATCGACCGGCAGGTCGGGGCCGCCGCGATGGCGGCGCACGAACGTGTCGATCTCGCCCGAGACGATCTGCTGCACGTAGCCGCTGCCGGTGAACGCCTGGCTCATTCGCGTCGCGTCGACGTCGAGCCGGATCGTCGCGGGGCGTCCGGCGAGCACGTCGCGCTGGAGGTTCGGCGGGATGTCGAGCACGAACGTGTAGTCGCCGTCGTCCAGGCCGCGATCGGCCGACGCGGCGTCGACCATCGCGGGCAGCGTGAACTGCGGTGGAAAGAGCGCCGACGCGATGCGCGCCGACAGCGGCGACGCATCCTCGTCGACGATCGCGACGGGCGCCTTGTGCAGCGTGTCGGGCCGTGCGGTGGCGGCCGCGTAGATCGACGCGCTGAAGGTGTAGACGATCAGCACGAGCATGATCGGGTCGCGCGCGAGGCTCCACAGTTCCTTGACGCCGAGCCGGTAGATCGTGAGCAGACGCTGCATGGTCAGGTTTCCTGCTTTCTGAGCAACGCGACGGTGGCCGCCAGCACGACCGGCACCGACGCGAGCATCGGCCAGAACTGCGGCCACAGGTCGGCGAGGCCGAGCCCCTTGTTGTACACGCCGCGGCTGATCGCGAGCATGTAGGTGGCCGGATAGAGGGTGCCGATCCATTTGCCCGCGCCTTCGAGCGACGACAGCGGCGTGAGCAGCCCCGAGAACTGCACGACCGGAATCAGCGTGCCGATGATCGTCATGAAGATCGCGGCGATCTGGCTGCGCGTGAAGGTGGACGCGAGCAGCCCGACGCCGGTCGCCACGACGTTGAAGATCAGCACGGCGAGCAGCAGCGTCGCGAAGCTGCCCTTGATCCGCACGCCGAACGCGAGATCCGCGAGCACGACCATCAGCAGGAAGTTCAGCATCGCGAGCACGATGTACGGCGCCTGCTTGCCGATCAGGAATTCGGTGCGCGTGACGGGCGTCACGTACAGGTTGACGATCGAGCCGAGCTCGCGCTCGCGCACGACGGCGAGCGCGGTCAGCATCGCCGGCAGCATCAGCAGCAGCATCGGCATGATGGCCGGGATCATCGCGGGCAGGCTCCTCACATCGGGGTTGTAGCGATAGCGCACGGCGATGTCGACCGGCGTCGCGAGCGACGCGCCGAGCCGGCGTTTCGCCTCGTCGCGCAGCCAGTTCTCGTGCATGCCGGCCACGTAGCCCCGGATCGTCTCCGCGCGCAGCGGCATCGCGCCGTCGATCCACATGCCGATCTGCACGCGCCGGCCGCGTGCGACGTTCCGCGCGAAATCGGGCGGGATCTCGATCGCGAGCGACAACTGCCCGCGGCGCATGCGCCGGTCGAGGTCGTCGTAGCCCGCGAGCGGCGCGCGCTGCACGAAATAGCGCGAACCGGCGATGTTCTGCGCATAGCCCTGGCTCAGGATCGTCTGGTCGCGGTCCAGCACCGCGAACGTGAGGTTGTCGACGTCGAGGCTGATGCCGATGCTGATCACGCACATCAGCACGAGCGAGCCGAGCAGCGCGAGCGTCGCGCGCACCGGGTCGCGGCGCAGCTCCAGGATTTCGCGCCACATGTAGCTGCCGGCGCGCGCGAGACTGAAGCGCGGCGCGGGCCGGGCGGCGGCGGACGGCGGCGCGCCGGCCTCCCCGCCGGCATCCCATGGAGCATCGTCCGGCGCCGCCTGCGGCCCGTCGCCCGCGCGCTGCGCGTCGACCAGGTAGCCGATGAACGCGTCCTCCAGCGTGGCCGCGCCGCGTTGCCGCACCAGCTCGGCGGGCGCGTCGCTCGCGAGCACGCGGCCGGCGTGCATCAGCGAAATGCGGTCGCAGCGCTCGGCTTCGTTCATGAAGTGCGTCGAGATGAAGATCGTCACGCGGTCGCGCCGCGCCAGCTCGATCATCAACTGCCAGAAACTGTCGCGCGCCACCGGATCGACGCCGGAGGTGGGCTCGTCGAGAATCAGCAGTTCCGGCTTGTGCACCATCGCGACCGCCAGCGACAGCCGCTGCCGCATGCCGAGCGGCAGGCTGTCGGGCAGCGTGTCGAGCGCGCCGGCCAGGCCGAAGCGCTCGGTCATCTCGGCCACGCGCGCGGCGACCTCGGCCTCCGGCACGCCGAACAGGCGCGCATGCAGCACGAGGTTCTGCCGCACGGTCAGCTCGCCGTACAGCGAGAAGCCCTGCGACATGTAGCCGACCCGGCGGCGCGTGTTGATGTCGCCGGCCGCGACGGGCCGGCCGAACAGCTTCGCGTCGCCTTCGGTGGCGGGCAGCAGGCCGGTCAGCATCTTCATCGTCGTCGACTTGCCGCAGCCGTTCGAGCCCAGGAAACCGAAGATCTCCCCGCGCCGAATCCGGAAACTCACGTGATCGACCGCGACGAAGTCGCCGAACCGCATCGTCAGGTCGTGCGCCTCGATCGCGTAGCCGGCGGCTTCGTCGACCTGCAGCGGCGTCACCCGCACCGGCACGTAGCCGCGCCGGCGCTCGTCCGGCAGCAGCGCGATGAACGCCGATTCCAGCCGATCGCAGCCGGTGCGCGCGAGCAGCTCGGCGGGCGTGCCCGTCGCCAGCACGCGGCCGGCATCCATCGCGATCAGCCAGTCGAAGCGCTGTGCCTCGTCCATGTAGGCGGTCGCGACCAGCACGCTCATCGACGGGCGCGCCGCGCGAATCCGGCCGATCAGCTCCCAGAACTGCGCACGGGCGAGCGGATCGACGCCGGTGGTCGGCTCGTCGAGGATCAGCAGGTCGGGATCGTGGATCAGCGCGCAGCACAGCCCGAGCTTCTGCTTCATGCCGCCGGACAGCTTGCCGGCCGGGCGCGCGAGGAACGGATCGAGGCCCGTGCTGCGCGTCAGGCTGTCGATCCGGCGCCGCCGCTCGGCCGCGTCGTGGCCGAACAGCCGCGCGAAGAACTGCAGGTTTTCCTCGACCGACAGCGTCGCGTACAGGTTCTTGCCGAGCCCCTGCGGCATGTACGCGATGCGGCCGCACACGCGATCGCGGTGCGCGGCCGACGCCATGTCGCCGCCGAGCACCGTCACGCGGCCTTGCTGGATCGCCCGCGCACCCGACGCGAGCGCGAGCAGGCTCGACTTGCCGACGCCGTCCGGGCCGATCAGCCCGATCATGCGCCCGGCGGGCACGTCGAGCGTCACGGCGTCGAGCGCGCACACCGCGCCATAACGCAGCGACACGCCGGCCACGCGGATGACGGCGCCGTCGGCACCGCCAGCCGGCATCGGCGCGCGCTCGACCAGGCCGGTGGCTTCCTGCCCGGGCGTCACTGCGGCACCTTCACCGCGAGCGTGTCCGGCCAGCGCGCGTGCGCATCGACCTTCAGCCACGCGACGCCCGGCAGCCCGGTCTTCACGAGCCGGAGATGGCGCTGCAGCAGGTCGCGGTCGATGCGCGCCTTCACGCGGAACATCAGCTTTTGCCGTTCGTTGGCCGTCTCGACCGTCTTCGGCGTGAACTGCGCGGTGCTCGACACGAACGACACCCGCGCCGGGATCACGTACTGCGGCGCGGCGTCGAGCACGATCCGCACGTCGGCGCCGAGCGGCACCTTGCCGACCACGGTCTCCGGCAGGAAGAACGTCATGTAGACGTCGGCCAGGTCGACCACATTGAGCACCTTGCCGCCGGCCGGCAGCACTTCGCCGGGCTCGGCCACGCGATACTGCACGCGGCCGTCGCGCGGCGACGTCAGTTCGCTGTCGGAGATGTCCGCCTGCACGCGCGCGACGGTCGCCTGCGCGGCCGCGACCCCGGAGTGCGCGGCGACGAGCTGCGCCTTCGTCGCGTCGATCGCGGCCTGCGCCGCGTCGACCTGCGCACGGGCGGCGCGCACGGTCGCCTCCATGCTGCGCGCGCGGGCGCGATCGTCGTCGAGCTCCTGCAGCGACGACGCGCCTTCGCGCGACAGCGTCTCGGAGCGCGCGAGCCGGCGCCGCGCGGCGTCCAGCTCGCTTTCGCGCTGCACGACGGCGGCCTCGGCCGCCGCCTTGTCGCTGCGGCGCTGCGCGACCTGCGCGTCGACGCTCGCGGCCGTGTTCAACGCCTGCTGTTCTTTCGCGCGCGCCTCGTCGAGCTGCGCATGCAGCACCAGCACGTCCATGCTGGCGAGCGGCTGGCCCGCCTTCACGAAATCGCCTTCGTCGACCAGCATCGCGCTGACACGCCCCGGCAGCTTGGTCGCGACATCGATCTCGGTCGCCTCGATGCGGCCGTTGCCGCTCACGAACCCGGCGTCGGCCCGGCCGTCGCGCCAGAGGGTCCAGCCGTACCAGGCGGCGCCGAGGGCGAGCGCGGCCGCGCCGAAGCCGATCAGATATTGGCGGTTGGGCATCTTCATTGCATGGAACCCGAATCGGTCGAATCGTGAGGGGAGGCGGCCGGCGCATCGTTGCCGCCGGCCAGCGGGGCGCCGCCGAGCGCGCCGTACAGCGAGACGCGGCTCGACAGCAGCGCGCGGCGCGTCTGCACGAGCTGCTGCTCGGCATTCAGCAGGTCGCGCTGCGCGTCGAGCACTTCGAGAAAGCGCACCGCGCCGCTGTCGTAGCGCAGCTTCGCGAGCCGCGCGCGTTCCGTCTGCGACGCGAGCGTCGCGCGTTCGACGCGCAGCTGCTCGGCCTGCCAGTCGCGTGCCGCGAGCGCGTCGGACACGTCGCGGAATGCGCCTTGCACGGTCTTCTCGTACTGCGCGACGGCTTCGTCGCGCTGCGCCTTCGTCAGCGCGAGATTGGCGCGATTGCGCCCGGCGTCGAAGATCGGCATCGCCAGGTTCGGAATCACGCTCCACGTACCGGTGCCGGACGAGAACAGGTTGTGCAGCTCGCTGCTGCCCGAACCGATCGCGCTCGTCAGCGCGATGCGCGGGAAGAACGCCGCGCGGGCCGCGCCGATGTTCGCGTGCGCCGCGCGAAGCTGGTGCTCGGCCGCGATCACGTCCGGACGGTTTTCGAGCAGCGCGGACGGCAGCCCGGGCGCGAGCGCCGGCATCACGGCCTGGTCGTCGAGCGTGAGCGGTGCGGCGGGCAGGTCGGGCGACGCGCCGACCAGCAGCATCAGCGCGTCCGCGGCGCTCGCGCGCGCCTGGCCCAGTTGCGCGCCGAGCGCTTCCGCCTGCTGCAGCAGGATTTCCGATTGGGTCAGGTCCAGCCGCGAGATCGCGCCTTCGTCGTAGCGGCGCCGGAAGATCCGCAGCGACTCGCGCCGGCTGTCGATCGTCGCGCGAGCCAGCGCGAGGCGCTCGTCGTACGCGCACACGGCCAGATACGCGTCGGCCACCTGCGTGATCAGGCTCAGCGACACCGCGCGGCGCGCGGCATCGCTCGCCAGATAGCGTTCGCGCGCCGCGTCCTTCAGGTTGCGCACGCGGCCCCAGAAATCGATCTCCCATTGCGTTTCCGCAAGCTGCACGTCGTAGAGCCGGCCGATGAACGGCGACGGCGCGAGCAGGCCGCCCGGCGTGCGAAAGCGCGCGTACGCGGCGCCCGCATCGATCGACGGCCACTGGTCCGCGCGGCGGATGCCGTAGACGGCGCGCGCCTGTTCGACCCGCGCGACGGCCGCCCGCAGGTCGCGGTTGTTCGCGAGCGCCTGCTCGATCAGCGCGCGCAGCCGCGCGTCGGCGAAATACGTGCGCCAGTCGGGCACGGCCGTCGCGGGTGCCGCTTCGGCGGCGCTGACGTCGGGATAGGCAGCGGGAACGGGCTGCGCCGGGCGCGCATAGTGCGGCGCGAGCGACAGGCAACCCGACAGCAGGCCGCCGCAGGCCAGCGCGATCGCCACGCGTGCGGCCCGTGCAAGGGCGGCGCGCGCGCGAACGGGCGGCGGATCGGGGAGCGCGACGTGGCGCATGGTCTTCCTCGTTATCGGTCGGCGGACGTGCGTGACGTCGCCATGGCTGGGGCATCCCGGGCGAGCCGGGGCGCGCATGGCCGATGCGCGCGCCCGTTTCCCGGAACGCGTCCACTTATATCCGACGAGTGCGGTGAGGCCCGTTGATCTGGGTCAGAGGCGGATGGAAGGGCGTGTCGAGCGTTTCCTCGCTTGACACGCGGGCGGCGCCGGCGGGTGCCGGCGCGCGGGGATCATCGGGAGCGTCTGGCCGGCCGCCGCTCAGGCGGCCGGACGGCGTCACGGCGCGAAGAACACGTCCGTGCGGTTCGCGAGATTCGGGTTGGTCTGCACGAAGAACGGATGGAACGATGACGACGGGCCCGTGTCGAGGCCCTGGTAGTCGCCGATGAAGAAGCCCTCCGCATTCGGCGCGACCTTCAGGTCGAACGGCCCGCCGACGCGCCGTTCGGCGACGAACGTGCGGCCGCCGTCGAGCGAGATCTTGCGCCAGAAGCCGGTGGGCAGCGTCGTCGTGTCGCCGGCCGGCAGGTCGCGGAAGTCATAGTGGGTGACCATCACCGCGCCGCCTTCGTTGACGCGCACCGACGGGTTGAACGCCGCGCGGCCGGTCGGCGTGTTGACCTGCAGCGGCGCGCTCCAGGTCGCGCCGCCGTCGGTCGACGTCGACAGTGCGACCTCGTCGTAGAGGCCGCCGTTGAAGCGGCTGTCCTGCCACACCACGTAAAGCTGCCCCGACGCGGGATCGATCGCGGGCTCCGGAATGATGTCGCCGGTGCGCACCGGCTCGCCGGTGATCGGATCGGTCACGCCCACCGTCTGCAACCCGGCGATCACCTGCGGCTGCGTCCACGTCGCGCCGTCGTCGGTCGACTTGATGAACGCGACCTTGCCGGCGGCCTTGCTGAACGGCGGCTTGATCAGGTTGAAGAAGTTGTAGAGCGTGCCGCTCTTCGGATCGACGACGATCTGGTTGCCGATCGTCTGCTGCCGCGACGGCACGTGGACGATGACTCTCGCCTTGCTCCACGTCTTGCCGCCGTCGACCGTCTTCGAGAACAGCGTCGGGCCGCGGAACGCCTGCGTATGCAGGTTCGCGCGCGGATTGCCGTTCGGCTGCTCGAGGCGGTCCCACACCGCATACGCGGTGCCGGCCTTCACCGGGTTCGCGGTGACCGATTCCTTGTCGTTGAAGAACTGCGTCGTGGGCTCGTTGTCGGCGATCAGCAGCGCCGGGCCGCTCCACGTCTGGCCGCCGTCGCTCGACACCGAAGCCGCCACCGCATTGCTGTTGTTCGACTGGTTGAACGAGATCGACACCGAGTACGCGGTGCCGTCCGGCCCGATCGACACCCACGGATCGGACGCGCGCTCGTACGGCAGCCCGCCCGGCGCACAGGCGCTGAACGGCTGCGTGGTCTGCGCCCAGGTGGCGCCGCCGTCGAACGTGTAGCCGGCGACGAGCCCGTGCGCGCCGCCGTTCGACCAGCGGTCCTGCTGCCACACGCCGATCATGTTCTGCTGATTCGCCGGGTTCACCGCGAGCCACGGCTCGACCTCGGCGTTCACGTAGACCGTGCCGGGGCCGCCGATCGTGCAGGCGGCGAACGGGCTCGGGCCGGACACGCGCACCGGCTCCGCGTAGGCGGATGCCGCGAGCGCGAGCGCGATGGCGGCGGACAGGCGGGTGACGAGCGGATGAGGCAGGGTAGTGCGTCGCATGGACTGCTCCTGGTGGACATGCGGCTGCGGTGGCCGGACACGCCGGCGCCGCGCGCGTGCGTGCGCGAATAGTCAGGGCGCCGGAGTGCGAGCGCACGGGCGAGCGGCCGGTATCGCGTCGATCCGTGCCGTTCAGTGCGTCGCGTCAGTCATCGCAATCCGCCTTCGCTGGGTTCCGCCAGCGTATCGGTCAAGACTTCCTTGCTTTGTTTCTCGTTGCCGTGCATGTCCCGCGCGTCATGGCCGTCGCGCGCGGGTACCCCCAAGTCTCTTGGATACGACGAATGCATCGAAGTGGATTGCAATGTAGGCGAACAAAACCGCGCGCAGCAGGCAGTTTTTTGTAACGGTGTGTAGCCGGCAAGCGTTGCCGGATCGCGCGAGCGCAACCAGAAAAATTTGCGGCGCGCGGGCAGGGAACGGCGTGATATCGCAGCCGCAAAGCCGAATCGAAGTGCGAATGGAAATCGCTTTGTATTGCGTTGCACCGGCCGCGCCGGCTGGCGCGCGCCGGCGTTCAGCGCTCCGCTGGAAAGCGCGCCTGCATCGTGCCGAGCCAGCGCGCGACGACATCGAGCTCGTCGTCCGAGAACCCGTCGCACAACTTGCCGTTCAGCTCGCGCAACAGCACGCGCGCCTGCTTCAGCGCCGCGTGGCCGTCGTCGGTGAGGAACAGGCGGGTCGCGCGGCCGTCGTCCGAATCGTGATGGCGCGTGAGCAGGCCCGCCTTCGCCATGCGATCGGCGAGGCCCGTCATCGCGGACGGCGCGATCTGCAGCGCCGCGCCGACTTCGCCGACGAGCGCGCCGTCGTGCTTCGCGAGATGAAAGAGCACGCCGGCCTGCGCGGCGCTTGCGCGCGCATCGGTCTCGGCCCGGCGGTCGACCCAGCGCTGCACGCGCCGCTGCGCGAGGTTCAACAGGAAAAACAGTCGTCGTTCGTCGCTCAAGCTCGGTTTCCGGCTGAGGTGGTGGAAGAGAGGCGGCCCGTGTCGCACGGCCCGTCGAGCGCCTGAGAAAGCCAGTCCGCGACACCCGGCCACAGCACCGCGCCGGGCCGGCTGCGGAAGAAGCCCATGTGCCCGACCGGCCCGCTGCCGGCGGCGCGCGGATCGATCTGGCGGCGTTCGACGGCCGCCTGCGTCAGGTAGCTTACCAGCAGGTCGATCGCGACCGGGTTCGCCCACGGGTCGTCGTCGAAGCCGAGCGCGAGGATCGGCAGCCGCTGCCGCGCGAATCGCTCGGCAGCGCCGAGCGTCGGGTCGTCGAAGAAGTAGCGCGGCAGCGTGGTCCAGCCGCTCCATTCGCGGAACACGCCGGCCGGCATATCCTCGCCGAGCCCGAGCCGCTTGCCGGGCACGTAGCCGAGCAGCGCGGACAGCAGCGGGCCGAACACGCGCAGGATCAGCCGCACCTTCAGGCGCTCGGCCGCCCGCGCGATCAGCCGCGTGCTGCCCGCGTGCGACGCGACCATCACCGCCGCGCGCAGGTGGCGCGACCCGGCGCTCAGGCCGATCGCATGGCCGCCGACGCTGTGCCCGACCGCGAGCAGCGGCACGCTGTCGAACGCCTGTCGCCCCCACGCGGTCGCCGCTTCGACGTCGAGGTCGACCCAATCGCGCATGCGGGCGCGCAGGCGCGCCATCCGGGCCGGACGCGACGCGTCGATGCCGCGATAGTTGTAGGTCAGCGCGGCGAAGCCGCGCTCGGTCAGGTAGCACGCGAAGCCGGCATACAGCCGCTCCGGCACCGCCGTCGCCGGATGGATCAGCACCAGCGCCCGCGGCGCGGCGTCCGGCGACCACAGCGTGCCGTGCAGCGCATAGCCGTCGGCGGCGGAAAACTGGATGGGTTGGGATGGCATCGCGGCCCTCGTTCCGGGAGTTGTTTCGCATGCGAAATATAGTGCGCGGTGTATTTCGTGTGCGAAATATCTGTCGAGGAAGGATTCGAATGCGCGGGCCGGCGGCCTCGCGGCGCGGCACCCGGGTCATAAAATTTCCGCATCTTTACTTAGCAGAATATTGCGTTTGTCTTATGAAGTTCGGCGACGTATCGTCTCCGGTCCTGAACCCCATTCGACCACCTATCCGGGAGATCACGTTGCTGAGCCGAATCGTCACGGCGCTCGTGCTGGCGCTTGCCGCGCAGCCGGGCATCGCCAAAGACACCGTTACGCTGCGCGTCGGTGAACAGAACTACTTCAACATCCAGGCTTCGATGGAAGCGTCCGGCGTGCTGGAGGGCCTGCCTTACACGATCGAGTGGAAGCACTTCCAGGCGGCCGCGCCGGTCGCCGAGAGCCTGAACGGCAATGCGATCGACGTCGGCTTCCTCGGCGATTCCCCGCTGCTCACGCTCGCCGCGCGCGGCGCGCCGGTGAAGGTCGTCGCGGTGTCGCGGCAGAACCTCGACGGCGTCGCGATCCTCGTGCCGAAGAATTCACCGGTGCGCACGGTCGCCGACCTGCGCGGCAAGACGATCGCCGTGTGGCGCGGCGCGTGGAGCCAGCAGCTCGTGCTGCGCGCGCTCGAACGCGCGGGCCTGCGCGCCGACGCGGTGAAGTACGCCTACCTGATGCCGATCGACGCGACCAACGCGCTCGCGAACGGCTCGGTGGACGCGGTGTCGCTGTGGGAGCCGTTCGTCAGCACGCTCGCGCTGCGCCAGGGCGCACGGCCGATCGCCACCGCGCAGGGGCTGATGCCCGCGCTCAGCTTCGTCGCGGCGAACGAGCAGGCGGCCGCCGGCAAGCGCGTGGAGATCAGCGACTTCCTGCGCCGCGTGGTGGCCGCGCGCCAATGGGTCGACAGCCATCCGCGCGAATATGCGGACCTGTGGGCGAAGCGCGCGAAGCTCGAGCCGGACGTCGCGTACCGCTGGCTCAACGACGCGCACCAGCGCGTCGGCCCGGTCGACGACGCGGCCGCGAAGGACGCGCAGAACACCGCCGATTTCCTGCACAAGGCCGGCGTGATCCCGGCCCCGTACGACACCGCGAAGCTGCTCGACCGCTCGTATGCCGGCGCGTTCGCCGCGCCCGCGCAGAAGGCCGCCGCGCGATGAACGCGCGCAACGTCAGCCGCGCGCCTATTCCGTTTTCCTGAAGGACATCCCGACATGCCAGTCGACATCATCGGCATGATCACCGCGACGCCCGGCGCGGAGGTCGACGTGCCCGGCGGCGCCGCCGTGCAGCCCGATTACGTGCGCCGCTTCGCGCAGGCGCACGAAGCCGCGGGCTTCGACCAGATCCTGGTCGGCCATTTCAGCAACGCGGCGGACGGCTTCATCGTCAGTTCGTTCGCGGCCGCCGCAACCGAGCGGATCCGCATCCTGCTCGCGCACCGGCCGGGCGTGATCGCGCCATCGGCCGCCGCCCGGCAGATCGCGACGCTCGACGTGTTCAGCGGCGGGCGGCTGTCGCTCAACATCGTGTCGGGCGGCGACGATGCGGACCTGCGGCGCGACGGCGATTTCGTGCCGCACGACGCGCGCTATCGGCGCACCGCCGAATACCTCGACGTGCTGAAGCGGATCTGGCTCGCCGACGCGCCCGTCGATCACGACGGCCCGTTCTACCGGCTGCGCGGCGCGTCGCCGCTCGTGAAGGGCGTCCAGCGGCCGCACGTGCCGATCTATTTCGGCGGGTCGTCGCCGGCCGCGCTGGCGGTGGCCGGGCAGCATGCGGACGTGTACATGACGTGGGGCGAACCGCTCGCATCGATCCGCGAGCAGGTCGAACGGGTGCGCGCCGTCGCCGCGCTGCACGGACGTGCGCCGCGCATCAGCGTGTCGTTCCGGCCGATCGTCGCGGATACGGAGGCCGCCGCGTGGGCGAAGGCCGACGCGATCCGCGAGCGCGTGCGCGCGGCGCGGCTCGCGAACGGCCAGCCGATCGCGGGCCACGCGCCGCAGAACGCCGGATCGCAGCGGCTGATGGCCGCGGCCGCGCAGGGCGACGTGCTCGACGAGCGGCTGTGGATGGGCGTCGCGAATTTGACCGGCGCGCGCTGGAATTCGACCGCGCTGGTCGGCACGCCCGAGCAGGTCGCCCGCGCGCTCGGCGCGTATTACCGGCTCGGCGTGACGACGTTCCTGATTCGCGGCTTCGATCCGCTCGACGATGCGCGCGCATATGGCGACGCGCTGATTCCGGCGATCCACGCGCATATCGCCGAGCTTGACCGGCAGGGCGCGGCGATCCCCGCATAAACCAAGCGGGCGCAGCGATGCGCCCGCCCGTCAAAACGCCGGCAACCCCGGCGGATTCGTCTCCGCGCGCGCCACGGCCTCGCTCTGCAGGCCCCAGCGCGCGAGCGCCTGCCCATAACGGCCGTTCGCGATCAGCGTGTTGGTCGCGAGCGTCAGCGCGTCGGCCAGGCCGCTGCCCTTGCGTGTCGCGATCGCGACGTCCGCGTTCGCCGGCCAGCCCGCGTTGACGAGGCCGACACGCCGCAGCCGGCCGTCGCGCGCCGCGTCGTACGCGAGCTGCGCGTTCGGGTTCAGCACCGCATCGGCGCGCCCCGACAGCAGCGCGATGCGCGCGGCCGCGTCGTCGTCGAAATACTGCAGCTCGGTCGCCTTGAGCCCCTGCGCGACGTTGCGCCGGCTCCATTCGAGCAGGATCCGCTCCTGGCTCGTGCCCGCGCCCGTGATGATGCGCAGCCCGGCCACGTCCTTCGGCTCGGCGATCTTCGCGATCGGGCTCGCGGTGCGCACGTAGAAGCCGTGCAGCCCGAGCCGGTAGGTCGTGAAATCGTATTTTTCCTTGCGCTTTTCGGTCACGCCGACGTTGGAGATCACCGCGTCGTACTTGCCCGAACTCAGGCCCAGCGGCCAGTCGGCCCACGCGACCGGCACCAGCACGAGCGTGCGGCCGAGCGCGTCGGCCACCAGCTGCGCATAGTCGGGATCGGCGCCCACCACGGTGCGCGCGTCGGTCGCGTAGGTCGAGAGCGGCGGCGCATGCGGCGCAATCGCCACCGTGAACGCGCCGTCGCGCACCCAGCGGTAGCCGCTCGCCGCGCGGATCGCTTCCGCATCGCGCGGCGCGCGCACGCGGCCCGCCTGGCGCGGGTCGAGATCCGCTATCGCGGCGGTGGCAAGCGCCGTGCGCAGCGGCAGGCCGGTGGCCGCGGCGAGGGCGGCCGTCATGAACAGGCGTCGGTCGATCATCGGTGCGAGTCTCGCGTATCGGTCGCGTATCGGGTTCGGCGGGGCAGGCGGGCGGGCGTCAAAGCACCCGCGACAGGAATTCGCGCGTGCGCGGATGCGCCGGCGCGTCGAGCACGATCGCCGGCGGCCCCGCCTCGACGATGCGGCCGCGCTCCATGAACAGCACGTTGTCCGCGACTTCGCGCGCGAGGCCGATCTCGTGCGTGACGATCACGAGGGTCGTGCCGGAGCGGGCCAGCTCCTTGATCACGTCGAGCACTTCGTTGACGAGCTCCGGGTCGAGCGCGGAGGTCGGCTCGTCGAACAGCAGCACCTTCGGCCGCAGCGCGAGCGCCCGCGCGATCGCGACGCGCTGCTGCTGGCCGCCGGACAACTGGCGCGGATACGCGTCGGCCTTGTCGGCGAGCCCGACGCGCGCGAGCAGCGCGCGCGCGCTGCGCTCGGCGGCCGCGCGGGTCGCGCCGCCGACGGCGACCGGCGCCTCGACGAGGTTCTCGAGCACGGTCAGGTGCGGGAACAGGTTGAAGTTCTGGAACACCATGCCGACGTCGATGCGGCGCTTCAGCACGTCGCGCTCCTTCAGTTCGTAGAGCGTGTCGCCGTCGCGGCGGTAGCCGACCAGTTCGCCGTCGATGTCGATGAAGCCGTCGTCGACGCGCTCCAGATGGTTGATCGCACGCAGCAGCGTCGACTTGCCCGAGCCCGACGGCCCGACGATCACCGTCACGCTGCCGCGCGGCGCGACGAACGACACGAGGTCGAGCACGCGCTGCGTGCCGAACTGCTTCGACACCGCGTGCACGGCGATCTCGCCGCCAGCACGCGGCGCGGGCGTGTCGTCGCCGGCCGCCACGGCCGCCGCAGCCGAGGCCGTGCGGCGAACCCCGCCACGCCGCCAGGCCGCCCGCAGCCGTTCGAGCACGAAGGTGACGGCGGACGGCGGCGGATTGCGCAGCGCGCCGCGCGCGTAGTGCCGCTCGATCTGCACCTGGATCGCCGACAGCACGGTGAGGATGATCAGATACCAGACGGTTGCGACCATCAGCAGCGGAATCACCTCGAGATTGCGCCGGTAGATCACCTGCACCGTGTAGAACAGCTCGGGCATTGCGAGCACGTACACCATCGACGTGCCTTTCGCGAGCATGATCAGGTCGTTGAACGCGGTCGGCAGGATCGCGCGCATTGCCTGCGGCAGCACGATGCGCGTCGTCTGGTGCGCGCGCGACAGGCCGAGCGCCGCCGCGGCCTCGAGCTGGCCCTGGTCGACCGCGAGGATGCCGCCGCGAATCACCTCGGCGGAAAACGCCGCATGGTGCAGCGACAGGCCGAGCACCGCCGCGAGGAACGGGCTGATCAGGTCGGTCGTCGCGATGTCGACGAACGTGATGCCGGTCAGTGGCACGCCGAGCCGCACGTGCTCGTACAGGTAGCCGAGATTGTTCAGGATCAGCAGCAGCACGATCAGCGGGATCGAGCGGAACAGCCAGATGAACGCCCACGCGCTCGCCGCCAGCAGCCGCGAGCGCGACAGCCGCGCCAGCGCGACGAACCCGCCGAGCACGAGGCCGAACACCGCGCCGAGCGCCGTCAGCAGCAGCGTGCGGACCAGCCCGGACAGCACCGGCGGCGCGAAGAACCATTCCGCGAACACCGGCCAGCCCCATTGCGGATTGCCGAGCAGCGAATAGGCCACGAGCCCGATCAGCACGACCGCGAGCGCGGTGCCGGCCGTGCTCGCGCGATGCCGCGCGGGCACGACCCGCAAGCGTGAGCCGGCATCGCGCGCGGCGGCGGGAGAAAGCGGCGGCAGCGCGCCGTGGAGGTGGGTGGTGTCGCTCATGTCGTTGCGGTTCCTCGAGTCGGTCGGTTGCGCCGGCGGGCCGGGCGTCAGGCCTGCGCGGTTTCGGCCGGCGCGCGCGGCGCGGCGGCCGTCGCATGGCGGCTCGCCTTGCGCGGCAGGCCGAGGTGATCGCGCAGCGTGTGCCCCGGCAGCTCGCGGCTGTAGCGGCCACGCGCCTCCAGCACCGGCAGCACGAGCTCGAAGAAATCGTCGACGCCCTGCGCCTGCACCGCGAAACCGAGGATGAAACCGTCGGCCGCGCCCGCGTCGATCCAGCGGATCAGCTCGTCGGCGACGTGCTCGGGGGTGCCGATGAAATTCGGGCGCGGCGTCGCGACCGCGAGCGCGGTATCGCGCAGCGTCCAGCCGTGCCGCTTCGCATCGGCCTTGATCCGGTCGGTGACCGAGCGGAAGCTGTTGCGGCCGACCTCGCCGAGCTCGGGGAACGGCGCATCGAGCGGGTATTGCGTGAAGTCGTGGTGATCGAAGAAGCGGCCGAGGAACGCGAGCGCCTCGTCGATCGTCAGCAGGTCGCGAATCGCCTGGTACTTCTCCTCGGCTTCGGCGGCGGTGCGCCCGACGATCGGCCCGATGCCCGGGAACACCTTCACGTCGTCGGCATGGCGGCCGTGCTCGACCGCGCTCTGCTTCACGCGCTGCGTGAACGCGCGCGTGTCGTCGAGCGACGGCGAATGCGTGAACACCGCGTCCGCGTACTTGCCCGCGAGCCCGATCCCCGCGTCGGACGAGCCGGCCTGGAAGATCACCGGCTGCCCCTGCGGCGAGCGCTGGATGTTCAGCGGCCCCGCGACCTGGAAGAAGCGGCCGTTGTGATCGAGCGTATGGAGCCGGTCGCGCGCGAAGAACTGTCCGCTGGCACGGTCGCGGATGAACGCGTCGTCGTCCCAGCTGTCCCACAGCCCCTGCACGACGCTCAGGTATTCGTCGGCGATCTCGTAGCGCAGCTCGTGGTCCGGATGCGCCTTGCCGAAGTTCTTCGCGGTGCCTTCGAGCGGCGTCGTCACGACGTTCCAGCCCGCGCGGCCGCCGCTGATCACGTCGAGCGACGCGAGCTGGCGCGCGACCGTGAACGGCTCGCTGTACGACGTCGAGATCGTGCCGGCCAGGCCGATCTTGCGCGTCGCGGCCGCGAGCGCGGACAGCACCGTGATCGGCTCGAAGCGGTTCAGGAAGTGCGGAATCGACTTCTCGTTGATGTACAGGCCGTCCGCGACGAACGCGAACGCGATGCCGTGGGCCTCGGCCTTGCGCGCGATGCCGGTGACGAAGTCGAGGTTGATGCTGGCGTCCGGCGGGTTGCTCGGGTGGCGCCACGCGTTCATGTGGCTGCCGGCGCCTTGCAGCATCAGGCCGAAGGGGATGGATCGTCGGGTCATGGGCGGGTCACGGGTTGGTTTCTGGGAAAAGGGAAGAACCGGCCGCGCGCGCGGGCGCAGTCGACAGCGCGCCGCCGAGCCGTTCGACCGACGCGAGCCGCGCCGCATAGTCGGTCAGCGGCGAATCGACCACGAACTCGTCGACGTCGAGCCGCCGGCTCAGCGCGTCGAGCGCGCGATGCACCTGGTCGGGCGTGTCGGCGAGCACGGTCGGGCGCAGCTCGTCGATCCGGTAGTCGGTCGCGCCGCTCTGCCGCGCGAAGTCGGCCGCTGCCTGCGCACTGCCGAGGTTGAAGCTCTGGCCGCCCGCGATCTGCAGCTTGAAGATCCGCAGCGGCCCGATCAGCTGCTCGGCCTCGTCGCGGGTCGGCGCGGCCACCGCGTACAGCGCGACCAGCGGCTGCACGCCGCCGGCGCTGCGATACGCGTCGAGCGAGCGTTCGATGTTCGCCTCGTCGCCGTTGAAATGGCCCGCGTAGCAGAAGCGCCAGCCGTGGCGCGCGGCAAGCTCGGCGCTGTCCGGCGAGCCGCCGAGCAGGATGCGCTCCGGCGGCTGCGGCGGCGCCGGCATCGCGAGCGCGCCCGCGAGCGGGTGATCCTCGGCCACGCCCCAGCCGAGGAACGCGTCGAGTTCCTCGAGCTGGGTGGCGAAGCCGGGCTTTTTCGCCTTGTCGTGAATCCACTGCAGCGCGCGGGTGGTGAGCGGCAGCCCGCCGGGCGCCTTGCCGATGCCGAGATCGACGCGGCCCGGCGCGAGCGACGCCAGCAGCTTGAAGGTCTCGGCGACCTTGAACGGGCTGTAGTGCTGCAGCATCACGCCGCCCGAGCCGACACGGATGCGCGACGTATGCGCGAGCAGGTGCGCGACGACGATCTCCGGCGCGGAGCTCGCGAAGCCCGGCGCGCCGTGATGCTCGGCCACCCAGAATCGTCGGTAGCCGAGCTGCTCGGCGCGCTGCGCGAGCGCGACGGTCGCGCGCAGCGCGTCGGCCGCGCTCGTGCCGTCGGCGATCGGGCTCTTGTCCAGCAATGAAAGCGAATAGGCCATGTCGAGCGGCGCTCCTGCGTGGCGTGGGGTGAGGGTGCGTGGGGGATCAGGTCTTCGGCAGGCCCGGCGGATTGGTGCGCGACTGGTCGATCGCCTCGGAACCGAGGTTCCAGCGCTCGAGCACCTGCCGATAGCGGCCGTTGTGGATGAGCCCGTTCAGCGCGAGCGTCAGCGGCTCGGCGAGGCCGCTGCCCTTGCGCGTCGCGATCGCGATGTCGGCGGTGCGCGGCCAGCCGCCGCTGATCGCGCCGACGAGCCGCGTCTTGCCCTGCTGCGCGCTCTGGTACGCGAGCACCGAGTTCACGCTCAGCACGGCGTCGGCGCGGCCCGACTGCACCGCGACGATCCGCATCGCCTGGTCGTCGTAGTACTGGACGGCGACCGGCTTGAGCCCCTGCGCGACGTTCTGGCGGTCCCACTCGAGCAGGATCTTCTCCTGGTTGGTGCCCGCGTCGGTCACGATGCGCAGCCCCGCGACGTCCTTCGGCTCGCGGATCGACGTGATCTTGCTGTCATTGCGCACGTAGAAGCCGACCAGGTCGCGGCGGTACGTCGAGAAATCGAGCTTCTGCTTGCGCTCCTCGGTGACGGTGACGTTCGAGATCACCGCGTCGACCTTGCCCGACGCGAGCGCGAGCGGCCAGTCGGGCCACGCCAGCGCGACGATCTTCAGCTTGCGCCCGAGGCTGTCGGCCGCGAGCTGGCTGACGTCGGCGTCGAAGCCGACCACCGTGCGCGCGTCGGTCGCATAGGTGCTGATCGGCGGCAGGCTCGGCGCGATGCCGATGGTCAGCGTGTCCGGCTCCGCAAACTTGAACGAGGCCGGCACCGCGGCCACCACGGCCGGGTCGGTGGACGCGCGCGGGCGGCCGCGCTGCTCGGGGCTCAGGTCGAACGTCGCGGCCGTGGCGGCGACGGCCGTCAGGCCGATCAGCGCGGCGCTCAGCGCGCGCAGCGCATGGGAAACGATGGGTGCGGCTCGTTGCATGTAGGCGTCCTGTATCGGTCGGATCCGGGGATGGGTGTCGAGGGTGGAAAACGGAAGGCCGGCTCAGCGCGGCAGCGCCGGCTCGGGCGCCCACAGATCGGCGAGCGTCGTCGTGCGCGACGGCTCGACGAGATCCTTGCCGAACGGCAGATGGAAATACGCGAAGGGATCGATCGACGAATCGAACAGGCGCGTGTAGCCGGTGCGATCGTAGAGCGCCCACGCCTCGGGCTGGCGAAAGCCCGTGGTCAGGTAGATGCGCTGGTAACCCTGTTGCGCGGCGCGCACCTCGAGCGCCTCGACGATGCGGCGCGCGAGCCCCTGGCGGCGCAGGTCCGCATGCGTCCAGATGCGCTTCAGCTCGGCTGTGTGCGCGTCGTAGCGCTTGAACGCGCCGCCGCCGATCGTCTCGCCGTCGCGCAGCAGCAGCACGAACGCGCCCTCCGGCGGCGCGAACCGCTCGGCCGGGTAGCGCGCCAGCTCCTCGCGGGCCGAACCGAGGCTGTCGGGGCGGTACGCGTGGTAGCGGGTCGCGTATTCGTCGATCAGCGCGTCGATCAGCGGCTGGGCGCGGACGTCGAGCGGCGTGGTGTCGATGATGCGGTCGGTCATGGCGATGGGCGGCGCGGGTGGCGCGCGACGCGGGCAGGCAGGTCGACGCTCGGGCGTGCGGCCTTGCCGTTTTCGCGGCGCGCTGTTCGTTTCGATAGCGGCGAACGCAGGTCCTGCGACGCATGCGAGCGGCCGCTGCTGTGACGAACACGTTACCGCCCGCGCGAACCGGGGCGAACGAAGGAATTTCGATAAGGATTTCGTCGCGCGCGTCAGAAGACTTTCACGTGGCGCGCGATGCGCGGCGGGACGCACAGCGTTGCCCGGCGCGTGGAAGACGGCCGGGCGGGGGCGGGGAATCAGAGGGGATCGGTGAAACGCGGCGGCCGCGCGTCAGGCCGGCGCGGCGGTCGGCTCCGCGAGCTGGAACAGGCAGTCGCCGCGCCGCACCTGCGCGGGCACCCGCTTGCAGACCACCTCGCCGTCGCCCGCGAAACGGTGCAGCACGGGCTCGCGCAGCGGCGTGTCGGGGAAGTGCACCCACGCGGCCGGCTGGCCGGCGCGCACCTGGTCGCCGAGTTCGACGAGCGGTTCATAGAGGCCCTGCTCGTACGCATAGACGAAGTGACGATCGCCGTCGACACGCATGAAGCGCGTGACGGCCGGCGGCGCGTCGGGCACCAGCGCGCCGCGCAGCAGGCCGATGTAGCCGAGGTAGTGCAGCAGGCCGTGGCGGCCGAGCCGGATCAGCGCCGGGTCGGCCATGCCCGCGCCGCCCAGTTCCGTGACGATCGAGATCGCGCCTTGCCGCCGCGCGGCCGACGCCGAATGCACGGGATTCGGCGCATGCAGCAGCGCGTTCGGCAGCCCGAACGCGGCCAGCAGCCCGTTGAGGCGGGCGGCCTCGTCCGCGTCGAGCGGATCGATCGCGAGCATGTTGCCGCCGTGGTACAGCAGCGAGCTGCCGCCCGAATGCAGGTCGACCAGGTACTGCGCGCGGGACAGCAGCGCGTGCTCGATGTAGTGGGCGATCATCTGCGTCGGCGTGCCGGCCGGGTCGCCGGGGAAGCTGCGGTTCAGGTTGCCTTCGTCGAGCGGCGACACGCGCAGGCCCGCGGCCGCCGCGGGAAAGTTCGCCATCGGCAGCAGGATCAGCTGGCCGTTGACCATCTCAGGCTCGATCTCGCGCATCAGTTGCGACACGACGATCTGGCCTTCGTATTCGTCGCCGTGGTTGCCGGCCATCACCAGCGCGACCGGCCCGTCGCCGTTGCGGATCGACGCGATCGGAATCGGCAGCCAGCCGTACGCGGAACGGTGCACGGAATGCGGCAGGCGCAGGTAGCCGGCATGCTTGCCCGGCGCGTCGAGATCGATTTCGCAGTGGATCGGGTTGCGGGGGGAGAAGGTGGCGGTCATGTTCGGATCGAGGGTCGGACGTCGAGCGAAGGGATGCGCCATCTTATCGGGAAACGGCGATCGCGCGGCGCGGCCGGGCGCGCGCCTGAGGGGATCGGTCAAGACGGGGATCGACGGGAGGGGGCGCAACGGCTGGGCGGCGCGCATCGGGGCATCGGCCGGGAGATCGCCCGGCCGCGCCCGCGGTTGCATCGGTGAAACGGGCCGTGAGGGCCGACAACGGCATCAATCATGCGGCCATGCCCGGCGCCGCCTGGTGCGACGCCGCTCTGCCGCGTGCACGGCGTCAACGTCCGTCGGTTTCAGCCTCGATACGCCCTTCTTCCCACAGCGCCCAGAAACGGCTGCCCGCGCGATACGGATTCGCGCGCCGCGCGGCGTAGTCGTCGACGCCCTGACGGTACGCGCCATATGCCGTGAGCGGCGGATTCGTCACGCATGCGGCTTCGCGCGGGTCGGGACGGCGAAACGACGTGAGACGCCTGATCAGCGTCGTGCCGTCGATCACGCTGGCTTCGTTGATCGCTTCGTTGCGGCTGATGACTTCGACGGTATCCATGATGGTCTCCCCGGGCGTGTTCTTCGTTACCCAATGAGGAGCAATAACGGTGCCAGGTCATGAAACCCCGTCGATGCGTCGATCGTGCCGCCTTCTGCAGCGAACTGCGCGGCGCGCGCGGGCCGATGTTACGGAACATGTAACGTGACGCGGGCGGCCCGGCGCGTGTGCGGAGCGTGAAATGCTGCGCGGATGAAACCGCCATCGGCTGACGTTGCCGTCAGCCCGCGGCCGCGGGCGCGACGCGCCGGCTGCCGTTCGAGTAGAACCGGAACCTGCCCTTGCCGGACGTCTTCGCGTCGTACAGCGCGCTGTCGGCCTGCCGGATCAGGTCGTCGGGCGTGTCGCCGTCGCCGTCGAGCGAGATCCCGATGCTGATGCCGAGCGTCACGGTCTCGCCGATCGACAGCACATAGGGCGCGGAGATCTGCCGGATGATCTGGGCGGCGAGGAGCGCGCACGCCTGCATCGTCGTGTCGCGGATCACGACGACGAACTCGTCGCCGCCGATGCGCGCGGCCAGTTCGCCCGGCGGCAGCGTCTCGCCGAGACGCGCGGCGACCTGCGTCAGCACCTCGTCGCCTGCGTGATGGCCGAACCGGTCGTTGATCGCCTTGAAGCCGTCGAGGTCGAGATACATGACGCCAATCGCCTGCCCGTGGCGCCGCGCGAGCATGCGCTTGAGCTCCGCGTGCAGCTCGTGGCGGTTCGGCAGGCCCGTCAGCGCGTCGTGCCGTGCAAGGTGGCGAATATGCCGCTCCGCGCGGCGGCGGGCCGTGACGTCCTCGACGATCACCACAGCGTTGCCGTCCGGCACCTGGTGGCGCGTCATCTCGAGCTGCCGCCCGTCGGCCAGCGTGAGCTCGAGCGGCGCGGGCTCGCGGTTCAGCCAGCTGCGGCAGTACGCGGCGAGCTCCGTCTCGTCCGGCTCCGCGGCCACGCCCGCGCCGAGCGCCGCGACGACGTCCGGAAACGGGCTGTTCAGCATGATCTCGCGCGGCGAGCCGAACAGCTGCGCGGTGCGCCGGTTCGCGACGATCACGCGGTCCTCGGGGTCGACCATGCACAGGCCGTGCGGCATGTAGGTGAGCGCGGCATCGAAGCGCGCGGCGAGCGCCGCATTGCGCTGCCGCTCCGAGATCAGCGCGACCAGCACCGTGTAGTGGCGCTGCACGACCGTGCGCATCGCCACCAGGTAGATCGCCAGCGGCGGCAGCAGCAGCCACGCGCCGCTGCGCTGGGCGAGCAGCGCGCCGACGCCGATCGGCAGCACGCCGAGCGTGATCTGCGTCATCGCGAGACGCGGCAGCGCCGAGTTGCGCGACGCGATCCCGCCGAACACGCCGCCCGCGACGAGCACCGACAGCGTGCCCATCTCGACGTCGACGGCCTCGACGCAGGCCATCGTGCCGAGGCCGAGCACGAAGCACGCGACGAGCGACACCGGCGCGTAGCGCAGCGCCCAGAATTCGGCGCAGTCGATGCCCGCGTCGCGGTGCACGACATATGCGCGCGCGATCGCGACCCGTGCGGACAGCAGGCCGAGCTCGGCGAGCAGCCACACGATGCACCAGGTCTGCTGCAGCCGCACCAGCGCGACGGCCGCGACGAAGCCGCTCGCGAGGCCGGACAGGAACATCGGCCGGATATCTTCGAACAGGGTGGAAAGCAGGGCCGGGCGTAGCGCGGCCGTGACGCGGTAATGGCCGGAAGGCGGGGTAGCGAGAACGGAGTACAGGAGTGACGCCCTGACCGTCATGATCGATGACCTCGACACGAAGCGGGCTGGCGGCGCCCGCACGGCATCGTTGCGGGCGAAACCGGTGGCCGGATGCGTATGACATTAGCACGAAACATCGCCGGCCGGTCGGGTGGGCCATGTCGCGGCAGCCGCCCCGCGCGCAAGGCGGCCGCCATCGCGGCGCGCGCGTCTCGGGCATGCGACGCGCGGCGGGCAGGATCGCCCGGAAGGAGCGGTCCGTCACCGTTATAAGCATTCCAATAAGTAATACATGCGAGAAATGCTATAGCCGGCATTCACAGAAAGATGACAGAATGCGCGCCGCTCCGAACGCCGCGACAGACACCCGATCGCCGTACGAGCCGCATCAGGAGGTTCTCCCAATGAAAAACCACGGCCTGTCACGGCGGGGTTTTCTGAAAGCCAGCGTGCTGGCGGGCGTCGCGGTCTATGTCGCGCCCATTGGCAGCCGCGCATTCGCGGCGCTCTTCGAAGAAAAACTCCTCACCCCCGTCAAATGGGATAGCGTCACCGGCATCCCGCAATTCCGCATCGACGGCATCGCGAAGGTCACGGGCGCGAAAGTGTTCGCCCGCGACGTGCGCGCGGCCGACATGCCGCACTGGCCGCAACAGCAGTCGCATGCGCTGATCCTGCGCGTCGCGCAGGCCGACCGCGTCTACGAAGGCTTCGACCTGTCGCTGCTCGGCGACGACCTGAAACCCGACCGCATCGTCACCGCCGACGATCTCGCGCGCGACGGCGTCGCGTTCCCGGCGTTCTATGGCGACGACATGCTGCTGCCCGCCGGCAAGACGCCCGCGTATCTCGGCCATGCGGTCGCGATCCTGATCTACCACGATTTCGCGCGCTTCCGCTTC
>Ga0157367_1000153_pt1 | contig 35757 bp, 36 predicted proteins | sample AttbisABBM2_FD_113142 | JGI IMG/M metagenome (GOLD analysis project Ga0157367, IMG submission 113142) | Fungus gardens microbial communities from leaf cutter ant in Botucatu, State of São Paulo, Brazil - Atta bisphaerica ABBM2 | ecosystem: Host-associated > Fungi > Mycelium > Unclassified ... | reverse complement strand
TGTGCGACAGCCTGGCTGGGCTGGGTCACAGGGCAACTGCGCATTAAGCGACAGGGAGTAAGGTTAGCGGTTGACGCGGCGCCGTAGTCATCACGAAAACGCGTACCAGCGTTGGCTGGCAGAGTGAAAAACATCCCCATCTTTGTAATCCTCAATCTCACGCTTACGCGTGTTTTCAGTGTTTATCTATCCGGGTGCGTGCCCGGCCTCGGTTAAGTCAGCAAAAACGCTCTGTTAAAACTGGATGCAAAAAAATAACCGGCGCGTTAAGCGTCGGTTATCATCTGATTTTGCAGGCCGCGTATTCTGCCCTAACCCGTGGCAGTAATACAAGCCGTTGGGGCACCTTATGCAAAAAAAAGCGGGACAGAGTCACGCTGAGAAGCCCATCAGGCGTTTTTCAGCATCCAGTCTATTTCCGTAGACGTGATCAGTCGTTCAAACTGCATCAGTTCATAGTTTTTGCAACTATGCCAGACGCTGGCAAAGCGTTCGCCCAGTAACTTCTGCAGCGGATAGCTGCTGTCAAACTCATACAGCGCATCGCTCTGCCGGATCGGCAGGGCCAGCCCTTCGGCATGGTGTCCGTTGCCGGTGACCGGATTCGGCAATGGCAGCTGCGTATCCAGCCCATGCAGCATCCCGGCCAGGATAGCCGAGACGACCAGATAGGGATTGGCATCAGCGCCCGCCACCCGATACTCAATACGATGGTTGTCGATATCTCCGCACGGCACGCGCAGCGCGACGGTCCGGTTGTTATGCCCCCACGAAGCCTGCAACGGCACATAGGCTTCAGGGACAAAGCGGCGATAGGCATTCACGTTGGGAGCCAGCAGCGCCATTGACGCGGGCATCAGGTCGATCATGCCCGCCAGCGCACGCTTCATCAGCGGTGAATCACTGCCGTCATCGCAGGCAAAGGCGTTGTGATCGGCGGCATCCAGCATGCTGATATGCACATGCATCCCGCTGCCCGCATACTCCTCGTAAGGCTTCGCCATAAAGGTGGCGGTCATGCCGTGATTTTCCGCGACCTGACGAATCAGGCGCTTCAGCTGCACCGCATGGTCGCAGGCACGCAGCACGTCGCGGGTATGATGCAGGTTGATCTCAAACTGCCCGGGCGAGGCTTCCGCCAGCGCGCCATCAGCCGGTATGCCCTGCTGACGGGCCAGATCGTCAATATCGCGCAGCACGTCGGCAAAGTGATCGAGATTATCGACCGAGTAGACCTGGCTCTGCATATTGCGTTCATCGCTGCCGGGCGAACAGGGCGGCTGGATAAAGCCTTCAGCATCGCGTTTTTTGTCCACCAGATAGAACTCCAGCTCTACCGCTACAACCGGAAACAGACCTCGGTTACGCAACTGTTGCCACAGCCGGTTGAGGACATTTCGGGGTTCAACGTCAAAGGGAGTGCCATCTTGGTTGCACATGGTTAACAGCAGCTGCGCGATGTGTTGAGGGTCAGAGGCGGAGGGAACTAAAGTGCCGCTAACGGGCAGACAGAGATTATCGGGTTCACCAAGAGACTGGCCGAGCCCCGCTTCTTCCACCGTATTGCCGAGGATATCCATGGCAAACACTGAGGCGGGGAAATAACAGCCTTTTTCCAGCTTAGGCAGCGCAGAGACCGGAATGCGCTTGCCGCGGAACACACCATTTAAATCATTTAACAGGATGTCGACATATTGCGTTTCAGGATGGCGCTCCAGCCAGGCTTTCACCTCAAGCTGGAACGCGCTGGTTCGTTTCTCTTCACTGTGAAGCGTGAAGTCTTCCACTTCTACCAGGTTAGTCATGATCTCACCCGCCCCTATTAGGTTTGCGTAATGCTCAAAATAACAGCCACACCACTAACATAGCGCCAACATAAAAAGTGTGCAAATGTAACAAATCTGTTTGAAGAACAAACAGCAGATTGCTAGATTGAAAAAATATTGCACACTTAACCGCCAGACGTGCCCTTTCGGTAGATATTTCGACCAGTGATGCGAGGACGTGAGATGGGCATTATTTTTGACAAGCCGTTGATTGGCGTAGTGATGTGCCAGAAAGATCTGGGCGGCCATGCGACTCAGACGGTGCATAACAAATATATTGATGCGGTTGTTCTGGCGGGTGGCGTGCCTCTCGCCCTGCCCCATAGTCTTATTAATGCGCCTCATCTATCAGAAAACGCTATGGCTGTGCTGGATGGTCTGATGTTCACCGGCAGTCCCAGCAACATCGAACCCTGGCATTATGGTGAAGCCGGTGAAGAGCCGCACGCCGATCCGGGCCGCGACCGTCTTGCCTTTCAGCTCATCACCTGGGCCACCAGCCACAAAATGCCGATGTTTGGTATCTGCCGTGGGCTGCAGGAGCTGGTAGTGGCCAATGGTGGCGCGCTGTGGCGGGATCTCAGTGGGCAGTCAGAATTTCAGCGTCATCATGAAGATGAGACGCTGCCACTGGATCAGCAGTATACGACAGCGCATCCGATCACTATCGAACCGGATGGCCTGCTGGCAACGCTGCTGGACAGCAGCAAACCGCTTGCGGTCAATTCTCTGCATCATCAGGGCATACGCGAACCGGGGCCGCAGCTGCGCATTGAGGCGCGCGCGCCGGATGGCCTGATTGAGGCGGTGAGTCTGCGTCATCATCCCTTCGCCCTCGCGGTGCAGTGGCATCCCGAATGGCAGCCGGAAAGTACGGCGGGAGCACAGGCGCTGTTCAGCGGCTTTATACAGGCCGCCATTCGCTATCACAGGGGAAAAGCAGATGAGTGATGCCACGCTGGCACCGGGACGACGGCTGGCGCAGATTCGGCAGACGATGGGATTGTCGCAACGTCGCGTTGCTGAACTGGCCGGACTGACCCACAGCGCCATCAGCACCATTGAGCAGGATAAGGTTAGTCCGGCGGTCAGCACCCTGCAGAAGCTGCTGAAAGTCTATGGACTGTCGTTGTCGGAGTTCTTCTCGGAACCCAAACCCCATACGGAGCCAAAGGTGATTGTCCGCGCCAGCGATCTGCTGGAGATTGGCAGCCAGGGTGTGTCGCTGAAGCTCATCGACAATGGCCGTGCGCAGCGCACGCTGGGCATGCTGCTGGAAACCTATCAACCCGGCGCAAGCACCGGCGAGAAGCTGCGTCATCCAGGCGAAGAGACCGGCACGCTGCTGGAAGGCGAAATTACGCTGGTCATTAACGGTCAGCAGTTTCATCTCTCTGCCGGAGAGAGCTATGTAATTGATACCGGCTTACCGCACAGCTTTACCAACAGGGCTGAAATCCCTTGCCGCATTGTCAGTGCCCACACGCCAGCCAATTTTTAGGCGCTTCCCGGAGGTTGTTATGAATTATGTGGAGAGTTATTACGCAGCGACCGCCAATCCGCATGCGCCCTGGCCGACCCTGCAGGAGAGCATTCAGTGCGACGTCTGCATCATTGGCGGCGGTTTCACCGGTCTTTCAGCGGCGCTGCATCTGACCGAGGTGGGCTACGATGTCGTCGTGCTGGAAGCGGCACGGGTTGGCTTTGGTGCCAGCGGTCGTAACGGCGGCCAGGTAGTGAACTCCTATAGCCGCGACGTAGATGTGATTGAGCAGCGCTACGGTAAAGAGAGCGCTCGCATGCTGGGCAACATGATGTTTGAAGGCGCGGAGATTATCCGCGATCGCATTAAGCGTTATGCGATTGAATGCGATTACCGGCCTGGCGGCATTTTTGCGGCCTTGAATGCACGTCAGATGGCGCATCTGCAGAAACAGAAAACGTTATGGCAGCAGTACGGGAATCATGATCTGGAGCTGCTGGATGAACGCGCGATTCGCCGAGAAGTCGCCACCGAACGCTACGTCGGTGGGCTGCTGGATCGACGTGGCGGCCATCTGCATCCGCTGAACCTGGCGCTGGGGGAGGCAGAAGCAATTCGTCGACATGGTGGACGCATTTATGAGCAGTCTGCAGCGACAGATGTGGTTTATGGCACACCTAACCGTGTGAAAACCGCTCACGGCGAGGTCAGTGCGACGTTTGTGATCTTCGCCGGTAATGCCTATCTCTCACCGCAACTGGAGCCGCGCCTGAGCAGGAAAAGCATGCCGTGCGGATCGCAGATTGTGGCGACCGAGCCGCTGACACCCGACCAGGCACTGTCGCTGATGCCGAATAATTACTGTGTGGAAGATTGTAACTATCTGCTGGATTACTTCCGTCTGACCGCCGACAACCGGCTGCTCTATGGCGGCGGTGTGGTCTACGGCGCGCGGGAACCGGCTGACATTGAAGCGCTAATCCGGCCCAAACTGCGCCGCACTTTCCCGCAGTTGCAGAACGTGAAGCTGGACTTCAGCTGGAGCGGCAATTTCCTGCTGACGCTGTCGCGTATGCCGCAGTTTGGCCGGATGGAGAAGAATGTCTATTTTATGCAGGGCGACAGCGGTCATGGCGTCACCAGTACCCATCTTTCCGGCAAGCTGATCAGCGAAGTATTACGCGGCGATGCCGAGCGGTTTGACGCCTTTGCCCGCCTGCCTCACCTGCCGTTCCCTGGCGGCCGACGTTTTAAGGTGCCGCTGACGGCGATGGGCGCGGTGTGGTATGCGTTGAGGGATCGGCTGGGGGTGTAAGACTAAGGGCCAGGCATTGCGTCTGGCCAGCCGGATAAAGGTCTTTCTGCGGGGCACATTCTGCCCTGCAGAATAAGATAATTAAGTATGTTGTAACTATGAAGATAGCAAAACAGAGGCGTTTCAGCGGGGGCGCCCTGCCCCCCACATCAACGTCAGCCGCCTGTCACTCCAGCGGCATCTTCACCGGATCGTCATAGCGATACTCAAAACCAAGCTCGCTACAGATGCGCGACCCATCTATCAGCTTGCCGCTGTCTTTTACGACCTCTGGCGCGAACTGCGGCGGCTGCAGACCAAGCTGGCGCGTAACTGCGGGATAGAAGGTGTCGCGCGTCGGATGTTTCGGCGCACTGAGGTTATAAACCCGGCCCCCTTTGGGCGACTGCAGCAGCAGCGTAATCGCCTCGACCACGTCATCCAGATGCACCAGATTCACGCCCTGCGAGCCATTCGCCACATCCTGCTTGCCCGCCAGGAAGCGTCCCGGATGGCGCTTTGGCCCGACCAGACCGGACAGACGCACAATATCCACGCTGGTTCCCGGCAGATCGTGCAGCCAGCTCTCCAGCTTAACCAGCGTTTTACCGGCTACCGTTTCGGCGGTCAGCGGGCTGTTTTCCCGTTTAATGCCAGAGCTGCCACCATAGACTGACGTTGAGCTGGTAAAGATGATGCGCGGCACTTTATACACCAGCGCGGTATCGACCACATTCTGCACCGCCTGCAGATAAGCTTCACCGCCTTCCGCAGTACGGCTGGCAGGTAACGTGACAATCAATGCATCGACGTTAAAGAGCGGCTCGATATCGGCAGCATCACACAGCAGTTCCGGTGTCAGTTCCAGCTGGAACGCCTCAATGCCGCAGCGGCGTGCGGCTTCAACACCGTCTGGCGTGGTTTTGCTGCCGGTAACCTGCCAGCCTCGCGCCGTTAACGCCGTGGCCAGCGGCATACCCAGCCAGCCCAGTCCCACAATCGCGACCTTCTTCATTTTGACTCCTGACGTGAAACATCAACCCTGACTTCACCGTAGTTTGCCCCCGGATTGCAAACCAGAACAACCTGTTTCAGCGCTTTCTGAACCGCCTGTTTAAAAAAGTGTTGCCAAGTGCTGCCATCTTCGCTAGGTTAATCCCCACAAATGAATACTCATTCATCGACGAGATTAATATGACACGCGTTCAGTTCAACCATCATCACCACCATCATCCTGACTAGTCTTTCAGGCGATTGGTGCTGGAAGACTTTTAAGATCTTCCAGTGGTGTGAACGCAAGAGAACCCCCGGAAGATCGTCTTCCGGGGGTTTTTTTATGGGCTGACGCAACCACACATTCAGGACAGGATTAAGAGGACAGGAACCATGTTAGATAACACCCGTTTACGCATAGCTATGCAGAAATCTGGCCGTTTAAGTGATGATTCACGCGAACTGCTGGCCCGCTGTGGCGTTAAAATCAACCTTCAGCAACAGCGCCTGATTGCGTTTGCGGAGAACATGCCGATCGACATCCTGCGCGTGCGCGATGACGATATCCCTGGCCTGGTGATGGATGGTGTGGTCGATCTCGGCATCATCGGTGAGAACGTGCTGGAAGAAGAGCTGCTCTCACGTCGTGCCCAGGGCGAAGACCCGCGCTACTTTACGCTGCGCCGCCTGGATTTCGGCGGTTGCCGTCTCTCACTGGCGATGGCGACAGACGCCGAGTACACCGGCCCGGAATGCCTCGATAAATCCCGTATCGCTACCTCTTATCCGCACCTGCTCAAACAGTATCTCGACAAAAAAGGCGTCAGCTTCAAAACCTGCCTACTGAACGGTTCAGTAGAAGTGGCGACCCGCGCCGGCCTGGCGGATGCCATCTGCGATCTGGTCTCCACCGGTGCCACGCTGGAAGCGAATGGCCTGCGTGAAGTTGAAGTCATCTATCGTTCAAAAGCCGTCCTGATCCAGCGCGACGGTGAAATGCCCGCCGCCAAGCAGGAGCTGATCGACAAGATGATGACCCGTATTCAGGGCGTGATTAAAGCGCGTGAATCGAAGTACATCATGCTGCACGCGCCGAGTGAACGGCTGGAAGAGGTAATCAGCCTGCTGCCTGGCGCTGAGCGTCCGACCGTTCTGCCGCTGGCAGGCGATGTCAGCCGCGTGGCGATGCACATGGTCAGCAGTGAAACCCTGTTCTGGGAAACCATGGAAAAACTGAAAGAGTTGGGTGCCAGTTCAATTCTGGTGCTGCCTATTGAGAAGATGATGGAGTAAGCCATGGCCTTTTCTACCCCGATTGAGTGGCAGCAGTGCACCCCCGAACAGCAGCAGGCGTTACTGTTACGTCCTGCCATCGCCGCCTCTGAAAACGTCACGCTGACGGTGCGTAACGTGCTGGAGCAGGTAAAGCTGAACGGTGATGACGCGCTGCGCGAGTTCAGCGCCCGCTTCGACAAAGCGCAGGTGCAAAACCTGCGCGTGACGCCGCAGCAGATTGCAGAAGCCAGCGCCCGTCTGAGTGACGAGCTGAAGCAGGCGATGGCCGTCGCGGTGGTGAATATTGAAACCTTCCACAACGCGCAGATTCTGCCGCCGGTGGATGTCGAAACGCAGCCTGGCGTGCGCTGCCAGCAGATCACTCGCCCGGTGAAGTCGGTCGGGCTCTACATTCCTGGCGGTTCCGCCCCGCTCTTCTCTACCGTGCTGATGCTGGCGACGCCTGCCCGCATCGCCGGTTGTGGCCGCGTGGTGCTCTGTTCACCCCCGCCGATTGCCGATGAAATCCTTTATGCTGCGCAGCTGTGTGGCGTAGAAGAAGTGTTCCAGGTGGGCGGCGCGCAGGCTATTGCCGCGCTGGCCTTCGGCACTGAAACCGTGCCGCGCGTGGATAAGATTTTTGGGCCGGGCAACGCCTGGGTGACCGAAGCGAAACGTCAGGTGAGTCAGCGACTCGATGGCGCGGCGATTGATATGCCTGCCGGTCCGTCTGAAGTGCTGGTGATTGCCGATGAAGGTGCCACGCCCGCGTTTGTCGCGTCCGATCTGCTTTCACAGGCCGAGCACGGCCCCGACTCGCAGGTGATTCTGCTGACGCCTTCACTGACGCTGGCAGAGGCGGTTGCCGACGCGGTTGAACAGCAACTGGCGCAGCTGCCGCGTGCGGCCACGGCGCGTCAGGCGCTGGAGAGCAGCCGCCTGATTGTGGCGCGCGATCTTGAGCAATGCGTTGAGATTTCCAATCTCTACGGCCCGGAGCACCTGATTCTGCAGACCCGCCAACCGCGCGATCTGGTGGAGTCGATCACTAGCGCCGGTTCAGTCTTCTTAGGCGACTGGTCGCCGGAGTCCGCGGGCGATTACGCCTCGGGCACCAATCACGTGTTACCAACCTACGGTTATACTTCAACCTGTTCCAGCCTGGGCCTGGCCGATTTCCAGAAACGTATGACGGTGCAGGAGCTGACGCCGCAGGGCTTCCTGAATCTGGCCGCCACGATTGAAACCCTGGCCGCCGCCGAGCAGCTGGATGCCCACAAGAATGCCGTCACCCTGCGCGTTGCCGCACTGAAGGAGCAAGCATGAGTCAGAATATTGAGCAGCTGGCGCGCGCCAATGTGCGCGCTCTGACGCCTTATATGTCGGCGCGGCGTCTGGGTGGCAACGGTGATGTCTGGCTTAATGCCAACGAGTTTCCGCTGCCGGTGCCATTTGAGCTGTCGCAGCAGACGCTGAACCGCTATCCGGAGTGTCAGCCTAAAGTGGTGATTGAGCGCTACGCGGCTTACGCGGGTTTAACGCCGGAGCAGGTGCTGGTCAGCCGTGGCGCGGATGAAGCCATCGAACTGATCATGCGCACCTTCTGTGAGCCGGGGCAGGATGCCATTCTGTTCTGCCCGCCTACCTATGGTATGTACAGCGTCAGCGCCGAAACTATCGGCATTGAATACCGTACCGCGCCGGCGCTGACCGACTGGCAGCTGAACCTGCCTGCTATCGCGGAACAGCTGGATGGCGTCAAAGTCGTTTATCTTTGCAGCCCGAACAACCCGACCGGCAACCTGATCGATCAGGATGACATCCGTCAGCTGCTGGCGATGACCGCCGGTAAAGCGCTGGTGGTGGCCGATGAGGCCTATATTGAGTTCTGCCCGCAGGCGACGCTGACCGGCTGGCTAAAGGATTATCCGCATCTGGTGATCCTGCGTACCCTTTCTAAAGCCTTTGCGCTGGCAGGCCTGCGCTGCGGCTTTGCGCTGGCGAACCCGCAAGTGATCGACCTGCTGATGAAGGTGATTGCGCCCTACCCGCTGGCGACACCGGTTGCCGACGTCGCCGGACAGGCGCTGAGCGAGCAGGGAATTGCGCTGATGCGCGAACATGTGGCCCAGCTGAATGACAATCGCGGCTGGCTGCTGGCTGAACTGGCGCAGCTGGCCTGCGTTGAGCAGGTTTTCCCCAGCGAAACCAACTATGTGCTGGCGCGCTTTACCGATTCTCCAAAAGTCTTCAAAACCTTATGGGATCAGGGCATTATCCTGCGTGATCAGAACAAAAATCCGGGCCTGTCGGGATGCCTGCGCATCTCCATCGGCACGCGTGAAGAGTGCGAACGAGCGATCGCCGCGCTGCAAGCCTTTTCTCTGGAGCAAGCATGAGTCAGAAGACCCTTTTTATTGACCGCGACGGGACGTTAATCTCTGAGCCGCCTGAGGATTATCAGGTCGACCGTATGGATAAGCTGGCGTTTGAGCCAGACGTCATCCCGGCGCTGCTGGCGCTGCAGGCCGCCGGTTATCGCCTGGTGATGATCACCAACCAGGATGGTCTTGGCACCGCCAGTTTCCCGCAGGCAGATTTCGATGGTCCACACAATCTGATGATGCAGGTCCTGACCTCACAGGGCATTGCGTTTGACGATGTGCTGATTTGCCCGCACATGCCGGACGATCACTGCGACTGCCGCAAGCCGAAAACCAGAATGGTGCAAGCCTGGCTGGCAGAAGGCGCACTGGATACCGCCAACAGTTATGTGATTGGCGATCGTCTGACCGACGTGCAGCTGGCTGAGAACATGGGCATTCAGCCTATCCGCTACGGTGCTGACGGCGAGAACTGGCAGACCATCCAGCAGCGTCTGACTCAGCGTGACCGCCATGCGCTGGTGCAGCGTGATACCAAAGAGACGCAGGTTCGGGTCGAACTGTGGCTGGACCGCGAAGGCGGCAGCAAGATTAATACCGGCGTGGGTTTCTTCGACCATATGCTGGACCAGATTGCGGTGCACGGCGGCTTCCGCATGAACATTGAAGTGAAAGGCGATCTCTATATTGACGATCACCACACGGTGGAAGATACCGGTCTGGCGCTGGGCGAAGCATTGCTGAAAGCGCTGGGCGACAAACGCGGTATTGGCCGCTTTGGCTTTGTGCTGCCAATGGATGAATGCCTTGCGCGCTGCGCGCTGGATATCTCCGGCCGTCCGCACATCGAGTTCAAAGCCGAATTCAACTATCAGCGCGTGGGCGACCTGAGCACCGAGATGGTCGAGCACTTCTTCAGCTCGCTCTCCTACGCCATGATGAGCACCCTGCATCTGAAAACCAAAGGCAAGAACGATCATCATCGTGTCGAGAGCCTGTTTAAAGCCTTTGGCCGTACGCTGCGCCAGGCGATCCGCGTTGAGGGTAATACCCTGCCGAGCTCGAAGGGAGTGCTGTGATGAACGTGGTGATCATGGATACCGGTTGCGCCAACCTTTCCTCAGTGAAATGGGCGATTGAACGTCTGGGCTATACCCCTGAAGTGAGCCGCGATTCCGATGTGGTGCTGCGCGCCGACAAACTGTTTCTGCCGGGCGTCGGTACTGCGCAGGCGGCAATGAATCAGCTGGAAGAGCGTGACCTGATCGATCTGGTGAAAGCCTGTACCCAGCCGGTGCTGGGCATCTGTCTGGGTATGCAGCTGCTGGGACGCGGCAGCGATGAAAACGGCGGCGTACCGACGCTGGGCATTATTGATGAGCCAGTGTCGTTGATGGACACCCACGGCCTGCCGCTGCCGCACATGGGCTGGAACCAGATTACCGCGCAGGCGGGCAATCATCTCTTCCGCGGCATTGATGAAGGTTCTTATTTCTACTTCGTCCACAGTTACGCCATGCCGGTCAACGCCAGCACCATCGCTCAGTGTCACTACGGTGAAGCCTTCACCGCCGCGGTGCAGAAAGATAACTTCTTTGGCGTCCAGTTCCATCCGGAACGCTCGGGCAAAGCGGGCGCGCAGTTGCTGAAAAATTTCCTGGAGATGTAATGATTATCCCCGCGTTAGATTTAATTGACGGCAAAGTGGTTCGCCTGCATCAGGGCGATTATGGCCAGCAGCGCGATTACGGCAGCGATCCGCTGCCACGTCTGCAGGATTACGTCAGCCAGGGTGCGACCGTGCTGCATCTGGTGGATTTAACCGGCGCGAAAGATCCGGCGAAACGCCAGATCGCGCTGCTGAAAACCCTGCTCGACGGCGTTGAGGTCACGGTGCAGGTCGGTGGCGGCATTCGCAGCCGTAACGATGTGTACGCACTGCTTGAAGCGGGTGCGAGTCGTGTGGTGGTCGGTTCCACCGCTGTGAAAGAGCCTGAAGAGGTCAAACGATGGTTCGCGGAGTTTGGCGCAGAGGCGATTGTGCTGGCGTTAGATGTGCGCATTGATGCCAGTAACCGCAAAGAAGTGGCGATCAGTGGCTGGCAGGAAGCGGCGGGCGTCACCCTGGAAGAGGTAATTACCGATTTTCAGCAGGTGGGCCTGAAACACGTGCTCTGTACCGACATTTCCCGCGACGGCACCCTGAGCGGTTCCAACGTCGCGCTCTATCAGGAAGTGACGGCGCGCTTCCCGACGATTGCTTTCCAGTCCTCGGGTGGCATTGGCGACCTGAATGATATCGCCGCACTGCGCGGCAGCGGTGTTCAGGGCGTGATTGTCGGACGTGCGCTGCTGGAAGATAAATTCACAGTTTCGGAGGCGATCTCATGCTGGCAAAACGGATAATTCCCTGCCTGGACGTACGTGACGGCCAGGTCGTAAAAGGCGTACAGTTTCGTAATCACGAGATCATCGGCGACATCGTGCCGCTGGCGCAGCGCTACGCCGCTGAAGGTGCCGACGAACTGGTGTTCTATGACATCACCGCCTCATCCGATGGCCGGGTCGTTGACAAAAGCTGGGTGTCACGCGTTGCGGAAGTGATCGATATTCCGTTCTGCGTCGCGGGCGGCATTAAAACCCCGGAAGACGCGGCACGCATTCTGGAGTTTGGCGCAGATAAGATTTCAATTAACTCGCCAGCGCTGGCCGATCCTACGCTCATCACCCGCCTCGCGGACCGGTTTGGCGTGCAGTGTATTGTCGTCGGCATCGATACCTGGTTTGACGAAGCCAGCGGCAAATATCAGGTGAATCAGTATACCGGCGACGAAGCGCGTACCCGCGTAACACAGTGGGAAACGCTGGAGTGGGTACAGGAAGTGCAGAAGCTGGGCGCAGGCGAGATCGTGCTGAACATGATGAATCAGGATGGCGTGCGTAACGGCTATGATCTGGTTCAGCTGAAGAAAATGCGTGAAGTCTGCAAGGTGCCCCTGATCGCCTCGGGCGGCGCAGGCACCATGCAGCACTTCCTGGAGGCGTTTACTGAGGCTAACGTCGATGGCGCCTTAGCCGCCTCGGTATTCCATAAGCAGATTATTAATATTGGTGAGCTGAAGAGCTTTCTGATCGACAACGGAGTGGAGATTCGCGCGTGCTAACTCAACAACAACAGGCTCTTCTCGACTGGGACAAAACAGAGGGCATGATGCCGGTCATCGTTCAGCACAACGTCTCAGGCGAAGTGCTGATGCATGGCTACATGAACCCGGAGGCGCTGGAAAAAACGCTGGCAGAAGGCAATGTCACCTTTTTCTCGCGCACTAAAAACCGTCTGTGGACCAAAGGCGAAACGTCCGGCAACTTTCTGCAGGTAGTGAGTATTACGCCTGACTGCGACAATGACACGCTGCTGGTGCTGGCGAATCCGATTGGCCCGACCTGCCATCTGGGCACCACCAGCTGCTTCTCGCCGGCCGTGCCTGAGTGGACCTTCCTTTATCAGCTGGAAGAGCTGCTGGCGTCGCGTAAAACGGCCGACCCTGATAGCTCTTATACGGCACGACTCTACGCCAGCGGCACCAAGCGCATCGCACAGAAAGTGGGCGAAGAAGGCGTGGAGACTGCGCTTGCGGCTACCGTCAACGATCGGGATGAGCTGACCAATGAAGCGTCAGACCTGGTCTATCACCTGATGGTGCTGTTGCAGGATCAGAATCTCGACTTCAGCGCCGTGATTAATAACCTGCGCGCCCGCCATAAGTAATTGTGCAATAACCTGCTCAGAATTTCGTTTTTATGCAGATTCTGAGCAGAATCCTTCTCAATCTTCATCTCAATCCCGCACAGTAACGGCGACTCAAACCTCAGGGAGAGAACCGTGACAACCCATGAAAAATTAATCGCCCTGCTCGACCAGCACCAGGCGCGCTATCGCCTGATGGAGCATGAGGCGACCGGTAAATGTGAAGCCGTCGCGGCAATACGCCGCACCGAAATCGGTCAGGGCGCGAAAGCGCTGGTCTGCCATGTAAAGGGCAACGGCATAAAGCAGCATGTGCTGGCGGTGTTACCGGCCGATCGGCAGGCCGATCTGGGCAAAGTCGCCACGGCGGTCGGTGGACGACGCGCCTCACTCGCCAGCCCGGCGGAGACCGATCTGCTGACCGGCTGCGTATTCGGAGCGATCCCGCCGTTCAGCTTTCATCCCGACCTCCGACTGATTGTGGACCCCGCGCTGTTTGAACGTTATCCGGAGATCGCATTTAACGCCGGTCTGCTGGAGCGCTCGGTGATCCTGAACACCGAAGACTACCGGGCGCTGTGCAAGGCTGACGTGATAGAGATAACGCAGTAATTGCCATCCCGGCAGCCCGGCGATACTCTGCATAATCACTCATCACGACAGAATAAGAGCAAAATCATGAACATTTTCACTCAACGCCTGCGTCAGACGCTGGCTGTGGCGGTTATGGCAGGCTGCACGTTTAGCGCTCAGGCGAAAATTGAACAGGTGCGTTTTGCGGTCGATCCGACCTATCCGCCGTTTGAATCGAAAACCCCGCAGGGTAAGCTGGTCGGCTTTGATATCGATCTGGGTAATGCGCTCTGCACGCAGATGCAGGCGAAATGTGTCTGGGTTGAAAGCCAGTTTGACGGCATGATCCCGGCGCTGAAAGCACGTAAATTTGATGCCATTCTGTCTGACATGGGCATTACCGAAGAGCGCCTGAAGCAGATCGACTTTACCGTGCCGCTGTATGACACCCACACCCAGCTGATTGCGCGTAAAGGCGCCGGCATACTGCCCACCGTCGAGTCTCTGAAAGGTAAAACGGTTGGCGTGGAACAGGGAACGGTTCAGGAGCGTTATGCGCTGGCGAAATGGCAGCCCTACGGTGTAACCGTGGTGCCTTATGGCGATCAGGCCCAGGTTGAAAGCGATCTGGTTTCAGGCCGACTGGATGCCGTCTTTACCGACGCGGCACAGGCAGCGATTGGCTTCCTGAAGCATCCACAGGGCAAAGATTTTGAACTGGCTGGCCCGATTATTCAGGATCCGATTATCGGCCCCGGCACGGCAATTGGCCTGCGCAAAGGCGATACCGAACTGAAAACGGCGCTGGATAACGCCTTTGCCGAAATTAAAAAGAATGGCACCTTCGATCAGATTCAGAAGCGCTACTTCGCCACGGATATCTCTATCCAGCAGTAACCTCGCGGTCGCCCTTTTTCGTCCTCACCGCGATCCGGCACTATACTCTAACTTTTTCGGGACGGCGCGCTGTCGTCCTTTGCCGATTAAAGGACATTAACACGGTATGCATCAACAACATCATCCACTGTTAAGCGCCTCTTTAGGCACCCAGCGTGAAATCATCAGTTTCCATTTTGCTGAGGACAATGAACGTCAGGTTTATATCCAGGCTGCGCTGCATGGCGACGAACTGCCCGGTATGGCGGTGGCGTGGTATTTAAAGCAGCGGCTGCAGGCGCTGGAGTCCGCCGGACAGCTTAAAGCTGCCTTTACCCTGGTGCCGGTGGCTAATCCGCTGGCACTGGGACAGCACTGGCACGGCACCCATCTGGGCCGCTTTCATACCCTTTCCGGTCAGGACTTCAACCGCCGTTTTCCGTCACTGGGCAATACTCTGGCGGCCGGGCTGGCTGAGAGTCTGACCCAGAGTGAATCACAGAACAGGAACCTTATTCGCGATGCGATCGATCGTCATTATCGCGATACCGTGCCAAAGACCGAGCTGGATGCGCAGCGCTATACGCTGATGCGGATGGCCAGTCAGGCCGATCTGATGATTGACCTGCACTGTGACTGGGAAGCCGTGCCGCATCTCTATACCACGCCGCATGCATGGCCGGATATTGAACCGCTGGCACGCTGGTTAGGCAGTGAAGTGCAGTTGCTGGCCCAGATCTCTGGCGGTGAGCCGTTTGATGAAGCCTGTTGCGAACCCTGGCTGACGCTGGCAGAGCGGTTCGGCAAAGATTACCCGATGCCTCGTGGCTTATTGCCGGTGACGCTGGAGTTGCGTGGCATGCGTGATGTGTCGCCTGAACAGGCGGAGAAAGATGCAGATGCGATTATTTCTGCGCTGCAGGAAGGCGGTTATATCGGCTACAGCGAGCCTTCGATTTCCGTGGAAGTGGCCGCGCCCGTCATTGGCGGCGATGAGCTGGTCCCGGCGAGCGCGGGCGGTGACGATATCGTGGCCATCAATGACGGTCCGATTGGTTTAAACGTGCCTGACCTCGCTGAAGCACCGGGAGAAGGTAGCGTTATCAAAGAGCGTCACAGCGAGGGTTCGGCGGCGGCCTCTCCTGCCCTGAAAAATCCTCCTACGCCGTTAGCGGGCTGTGAATATATTCATTCGCCGGTGTCAGGGCTGATCCTGCACCGCAAACCGCTCGGTGCGCAGATTCGCCCGGGAGAAGTGGTGGCTGAGATTATTGATCCAATTACGGACCACATCACCCCACTGGTGGCGGAGTATGGCGGTATTCTCTATGCGAGACACTGGGTAAGGTTTGCGACGGCAGGCATGCTGGTTGTGCGGCTGGCGGGAGAGCGGGAGATTCGGAGCGGAGATTTGCTGGTCGGGTAAAAAAAGGGCTTCCCGAGGGAAGCCCTTTTTAGTGATTAATCTAACCACTCGGTGTGGAACACACCGTCTTTATCAATACGCTTATACGTATGCGCACCGAAGTAATCACGCTGCGCCTGAATCAGGTTAGCAGGCAACACTTCTGAACGATAGCTGTCATAGTAAGCGATCGCCGCAGAGAAGGTTGGCGTCGGGATACCGTTCTGAATCGCGTAAGAAACGACATCACGCAGCGCCTGCTGATACTGATCAGCGATATCTTTGAAGTACGGAGCCAGCAACAGGTTAGCGATGCCTGCATCAGCTTCATAAGCATCAGTGATCTTCTGCAGGAACTGGGCACGGATGATGCAGCCAGCGCGGAAGATCTTAGCGATTTCCCCGTAGTGCAGATCCCAGTTGTTCTCTTCTGACGCTGCACGCAGCTGTGAGAAGCCCTGCGCATAAGACACGATTTTACCCAGGTACAGCGCGCGACGGACTTTCTCGATGAACTCTGCTTTGTCACCAGTGAAAGCTTTAGCCTGTGGACCGCTCAGTACTTTAGAGGCCGCAACACGCTGCGTTTTCAGTGAGGACAGGTAACGAGCGAAGACAGACTCAGTGATCAGTGACAGCGGTTCACCCAGATCCAGCGAGCTCTGGCTGGTCCATTTACCGGTGCCTTTGTTAGCCGCTTCATCCAGAATCACATCAACCAGATATTTACCGTCTTCGTCTTTCTTGGTGAAGATATCTTTGGTGATGTCGATCAGGTAGCTGCTCAGCTCGCCGTTGTTCCAGTCGGTGAAGGTTTCAGCCAGCTCTTCGTTGTTCAGGCCCAGCGCGCCTTTCAGCAGCGCATAAGCTTCTGCGATCAGCTGCATGTCCCCATATTCGATGCCGTTGTGAACCATCTTCACATAGTGGCCCGCGCCGTCCGGACCGATATAGGCCACACAGGCTTCGCCATCTTCCGCACGAGCAGCAATCTTATCCAGAATCGGTGCAACCAGCTCGTAAGCTTCTTTCTGACCGCCAGGCATGATGGATGGGCCTTTCAGTGCGCCCTCTTCACCACCGGAAACGCCGGTACCGATGAAGTTGAAGCCCTGGTCAGACAGTTCTTTGTTACGACGGATGGTATCTTTGTAGAAGGTGTTACCGCCATCGATCAGGATGTCGCCTTTATCCAGGTGTGGTGTCAGTGAGGCGATAGTCTTGTCAGTCGCTTCACCTGCCTGAACCATCAGCAGGATACGACGAGGTTTTTCCAGCGATTCAACAAACTCTTCAACGGTGTAAAAAGGAGCAAGCTTCTTGCCCTGGTTCTCGGCGATGACTTCGTCAGTCTTTTCGCGTGAACGGTTGAAGATTGAAACAGTGTAACCGCGGCTCTCAATGTTAAGAGCCAGGTTGCGGCCCATCACTGCCATACCTACAACGCCGATCTGTTGCTTGGACATTACATACTCCTGTCTGAAGGTCACTTCACAAACGCAGCGGTTTGTGAACAAAAGTGGCGAACATGTTAACCCAGGTAAGCATTAACCCGTTAGAGAATGATGCTATCAGATAGCACTGACAACCATAGGCATATACATGCTCATTGATAAACTAATACAAATAAGCATTAAGTTTTACAATATGACCTTTATTATTCCAGTCGATGATATCAACGCCGCGTAGCAACTTATCATCAAGCTTAAGTTCAAATTCAATGACTGATCTGTTGTGCTCAGCCAGCACAGAAAGTGCTTTAAATTCAAGCAACTTAGTATCGTTGAAGAGTTGTACCAACATGCTACGGATGTTTTCCTGACCAACCTTATGATTTCCAGGATCGGTCAGCGTCGCATTACGGTCGAACATTTCGACCACTTCATGTAAAGAGCGTGAATTAAAAGCAGCGATATATTTTTCTGTCAATTTCTTCACAGGCGGCAAAGCATTAGCATGTGATGATTCAAAGGCTTTTACAGCATGTGCATCATAGAAATTGTGATACACCGAATCACCAAGAGGACGCATTACTATCTTTTTGCCCTTCAATACCAATTCATTTAATGAAGAAGAGAGATAAAAATTATTATCGATAGAGTTATCTTTACGAATAAGCTCTTTAGCGGCTTCAATGAAATCAGAGCCTCGCTTGAAGTAGTAAAGCCCCGCAACAGCATTACGACTAATAGCATTTTTTTCTGCAGTCTGAACGACCAGACCATCTTCATTAGTCTTAACGAAAGACCATTTTGGATGGACAGATTCAAAGGTGAGGACACCAGCATCAGCCTCCAGACTTCTGAAATACTCAAGTACCTGCTGCAGATCATCATTAATGTAATGGTCGGCAGAAGAAATAATCAATTCATCATCGAGATTAATTTCGTCAATAGCCATCATGCTGCTGCAAACAGCGCCCTTGGTCATTCCCTGCAATGGAATGATAACCGCCTGAGGCGAGATCAGTTCAATAATGTTACCCAGCGCCAGCTTACTAAGCTTATCCGCAGGAACAACAAAAAGACTTTTATACTCTTCCGTCAACGTAGAGAAGATATCCTGAGAATACTCCAGCAGGGTACGGTTGTTAATTTCCGTCAGGATTTTTGGATAGATGAAGTCAGCACTGGTTTCATAAAGACTGGCTCCACTCATTGGTATAATAATATTTAACATGCCATTAAACCTCGCTCTCTACCAAAGAGATAAACCGTTTAATATTCGCATAATTAACATCATGCACGGTTTCAACTTCTAATACATGTGCCCCACTGGCTCTGGCCGCTTTGATTCCATTTTCGTTATCTTCAACAATGACACAGTCAGCAGGTTTCAGACCCAGCATTGAAATAGCTTTATTGTACATTTCCGGATCGGGTTTGCCTTTAACAACATCCTGGTTAGAAACGTAAAACTCCAGATATTGTGCAAGATGTGCACGTTCCATCATAACTTCGATCGAATGCTTGATAGAGTTTGAAGCGACGGCCATTTTATAACCATCTTTTTTCAACATGGACAGGGCATATTCATGATGGAACATGGGCTTACATTTGTTATTGACAATTTCCATGGTGTACTGCTGCTTCATTTCATTAATGAAACTATGGAGATTGGTTGATAAGCCTTTATCTTTACTTAACATGATAAGTTTATCTTTAGTAGGCAAACCATCATATGTGGTTAAATGCTCCTGTCGGGAGATGGTCAGTCCGAACAGATCAAGAGCAGTATTCAATGCCTCATAATGCCAATCTTTAGCATCGATAAGAACGCCGTCCATATCGAAAATAACAGCTTTAATATTAGTAGCCATTAAAAAACTCCATACATTCTTCAGGGTAATCGGTACAAATGATTAAATCAGATGAGGAAAGTAGTTTATCATTGAATTTTTTATATTTCTCCCACATTTCAAGGTGGTTCCTTTTATGTAACTCAGGAGAAACAATACAAACTTTTTTTCCATCGGAAAGGATTTTATGCACTAACTCTTCTTTAACAAGATCTTTTTCAAAGCCATCTAACCATACACCTTCAGAAATATCATAAAGTGCATTAAGGCTTTCGAATTCACTATACCTGACAAAAGCTTTTAAACCGTGCTTATAGTAAGCAAGAGAATCAGGCAACGCCATATCGAAAAAAAAGTAATTAGTAATGAGCATTTTCTCAAGAGTGTCTTTGACTTTCTCCTGAAGACCATCGGCTTTGACGTTCAACGCCAATGGGGGGTTAGTGCTGGTGTGCGTCTTATACAATTCAAGCATATGCTGGAATGTCATACATGATGCATCAGGTATATCATGACTGATTACGATTTCACCATTGAAGTCACGTAAGTCAGTTTCTGTGCCAAGATCAAGCTGAAACGACCGAATGAAAGCTGCTTCAGTGTTTTTTTCTTGTAAAGACTTCCAGTAGCCACGATGAGAAATAACTATCATTTTTAACCTTCTTTACTTAATTAACTGATTGTAAATTTCAACAGCCTGAGTAGTCTCACCCTGATAAATGAGTTGTCCTTTTTCCATAACGAGGCATGCGTCACAGATATTTTCAACCTGATTAACATTGTGACTAACAAAGAAAATAGTTTTCCCACTCTCTTTGACTTCATTTATTTTATTCAGACATTTTGCCTGGAAATTCGCATCACCAACAGCTAAAGCTTCATCGATGACCAGGATTTCAGAATCCAGATGTACGCCAATAGAAAAGGCCAGTCTGACGTACATACCTGATGAATAATATTTCACCGGCTCATAAATGAAATCTCTGACTTCAGCAAATTCAATGATACTTTCAAGTTTTGTTTCTATTTCCTTACGGCTCATACCTAATATTGAACCGCTAAGAAAAATATTCTCGTAACCTGAGAGCTCATGATGAAATCCTGCACCGACTTCCAGCAGACAGGAAATAGAACCATCGACAGTTATTTTTCCGGAGCTGGGTGCAATGATCCGGGTCAAAAGTTTAAGCAGGGTAGACTTGCCAGCTCCATTTCGCCCCAGAACACCAACAGCCTGTCCAGGCGTAATAGAAAAGGAGACATCGTTTACAGCGCGGTAAATTTTTCCGGGTTGAGAACGCTTTTTGTTAAACGAAAAAAGCTCTTTAAGAGTACTATGCTGGTAGTTTCCAACATTGAATTCGCGTGTAACAGATTCAAAGGTAATCATTCGTAATCCGCAATTAATCTATCATTTTTGATAAAGTAGTACACACCAAAGATGACTAAAACGATGGCAGTGATAAAGCTATACAATAATGTAGTAACATTAATACTATTACCACCCAGCAAAGCCCAGCGGGATAGAGCAACAATACCCGTCATCGGGTTGAAGGAATAATATTGATGGAATTCCTTCGGTACTATTGTAAGTGTATAAACAACCGGAGAAGCAAAAAACAGAGCCTGCGTCGCTAAGGGAAGCACGTGGCGTAAATCACGGAAACGTAATTTTAAAATTGCCATGAAACACCCTACGCCACACCCGAGCATAAGTGTAATAACTATACAAGGAATAAGGAAAAGGAGGCGTGAAAAATCAAAATGTACACCATAGAAAATAGCGAGCGGAATAAAAACAATAAAAGCTATGACAAAATCAATAAAAGCCACAAAAACACTCGCTATGCATAGCGAAATTCTGGGGAAATAGACTTTTGTCAGAAGATGCATATTATTTATTATCGCATCACTCGCAGCCATCATGCTGGTAGCAAACAGGTTCCAGAAAAGGATACCGGAGATTAAAACAGCAGCATAAGGTGCATTATATTCTGGCGTTGGGACTTTAACCAGCAATCCAAACACGAACAGGTACAAAAGTATATTTACGCCTGGATTTATAATTGCCCACAAAATCCCTAAGCTAGTCTGTTTATAGCGAACATTAAAATCTCTTCGGATAAACTCCTTAATCAAATTCCTGGAGTCTAATACTTCCGCTAAAGTCGTCCTGCTTTGCGGAGTAGATACAAAACCTTTCATTAATTTCCTCTCTTTACAAATAAGCGATAAGCAATTTTACGCACATAAGGCAACTTAAGCAGTTGAGTCCTGAAAAAGAAATAGACCTTCATCAGCGTTATTTGCAGCAATCTTAAATGCCAGATTAATGGACGAGAACAATTCTGTTTTCTGATATATCTGGAATACAAATCAACCCAGTCGAAGGGTTGATAGAGACTGGACCAGCCTTTATTGAAGTAGACCTCTTTGTGTTTACGCCAGACAAATCCCAGCCTTGCTGAATCTAATGGCAGGAAATTATTAACGTAGATTTTCTCAGAGCGTTCCACCTCAGCCGCATTTCTTGAGAAATTTCCAGAAAACTCAAACCCTTTAATTGAACGTTCTAAATTTTTCACCCAGACATACTGTTCTGGTACAAAACGCATATAGCATGCATTCATCATGCTTTTGCAGTGCTGAAAAATGCTTTCATCAGCAAGTGGAATGTCGAAGAAACTTAAAACATCTTCTGTCAAACCAGCCACCATAATATCACCGGGGTGATAAAGAAAAGGAAGCTGGCTATAGGGATTACGAGCGAATAAGTTACAGTTGATTAGATGGCGACTAAAAACTGTATACTCATTCTGGCGTCGAATATCCTCTACAGACAAGAATTTATTTCCCAGGAAATAGTCACTCAGGCATGTAAGAATATTGTCATTATATAAGTAAGAATCTGTCCTCATTTTTATCGAATACTTTTTTGAAGCGCATCTCAAACCATTAAGGCTGGATACCAGCATTCGATTGACATTACTGACAACGTTCACGCCATCAACATTTTTAGATATCGATCCTACATCCTCATTGAAAAGAAATTTGATGCCAGGATAGGAAATCCTGAGGTTATCTTCAATGACATCATCTGCCTTCCATGTTGACACAATAATTTCTGCTTTCGGGAAATTATCTAATGTCAGGTTGAGATTAAAAATAAAGTCATTATCTAATTCGCGTGAGGAATTTAAAATCCCTCCCTGAATGATGATGGAAACTTCACTCTGTGAGATCAGATTATCAGGATGCATTGTCCACGTTACTTAGATTTCATGTCTTGATTCATTGTGAGGTTAATTCATACCATTCAATGTATTTTTTTAAACCATTCTCAAGACTTGTTTGAGGTGACCAGTTAAACTCTCGTTTAGCACGCGTAATATCCAGAGATATAGAATTAACAACTGATATATCGCTTTTCACTTTAACAGTATCGACAACAATACCATGCCGGTTGAAGCTCTCGATAATATCTAAAATAGAATATTTCGAATCCGAACCGACATTGAAGATTCTAACATCGCCTTCATAAGAAGCAGACTTTATAAAGCAATCATGAAGATCATCAATATAAATGTAATCGCGTGAAGCTGAACCATCTCCATAGATCTTTACAGGAGTATTCTTTTTATAGGAATCCATGATTGCAGGAATAAGCCCCTGCCCACCTTTGAATACCTGCCCGGGTCCATAGGGATTTGCAATCCGTAGCACCCGATAGTTCAACCCATAGTTACAGTGATAAACCTGAAGATATGATTCCTGAGCAAGTTTATTTGCTGCATAAATAGTTTTGGGCGAAAGAGCATGATCCTCACGACATTTCTCGCCACCAGTATCTCCATAAATTGTCCCACCGGATGAAGAGAAAATAAAAGTAACCTTACTGGCTACTAATTTTATATCTTCCAGGAAGCTGATAAATGGCAGGAGATTAGAGTTAACACTCTCAAGAGCACAACTCTGCGACTCTGCCGGGGAGAACCTGTTTGCAAGATAATAGACAACAGGATTATCATCCTGAGCAATTTTGCTAACAAAATCATCGTGCTGACATAGCGTTGCATCAATAAAGTCAGGCGTAAAGCCGTTAACTTCAGTGTTGCGGCTATAAAGAAACACCTGTTTCTTAAAACCCATTCTGCTCAAATAATTTAACAGAGACTGGCCAATGTAACCACGCCAGCCCACAATATATAGATTACTTGATAGCATAATAAAATTTTCTACCTATCGTAACGAGTGTATGGTGAAAAATAGGTGGAATAAACTTTAAAGAAATATCAAATATTTTACGCCCAACTCTTAACAGAAAATTGCGATAGCTAAAGAAGAGTGGATTGAAATGATACATTCCTGTTTTGAAATAAATGTTTGAGAGCCTGATAAATATGCTCTCTTTAGTTTTGGAGGGAACAGCATTAAGATCGCTTGCTTTAAAGTTATAAGCATCTTCTTCTGGGCCATCCCTGAAAGGAGCCATCTTAAAAGTATACGGCAGGACAGGAATCCATCCTTTCAGAAACTTCTTCCACTTCAAAGATACATCCCAGCTATTAATAATAAAAACGTGTGCTTTAAGCTTTTCAAGACTATCTTCAGTGGACTCTTTGATCACGCCCCCTCTCTTTTTTACAAAGTTTGTAAAAAGGCGAGATTCCGGCCAGTAATTATAGAAATCCTTCACATGGTTGTTTTTAACCAGTTCTCTGATAAGGAGAATATTGTCCATATGCGTTTCTCTGAAGAACTCAGCAGGGTAGTAATCTCTTAATACCTTGTAGTCACCAGCAAGCAACATATCGGATGGATGGTACCAGCGGTCTGCACGTGTATAGCAGTTAGTCGTGATCAACTTATCCTTAACATCAGATGAGAAGGTCTTCACCACTCTCATCAAGGACGTAAAGCTAACTGTCTGGTCCATCCTGACTTTGATGACAAACGCGCTCTCGTCTATAACGTCAAGTGCCGCATTAACCAGGTTAATCTGACGATTTATATTAAAAAAGCCGGGGTTAAAAACATCATCACAGCCTAATACCATAATGTTTTCACGAGTATTAAGATTTAGTTTTTTTAGAAGAACCAGAACTTTTTCTGCATCTTTTTTATATGTCGATATGATAACTTTCACATCGCCAATTTGTTTGTGAATTGCATTTAAGTTTTTTTCTAAAAAATCCTCTTCAAGAGGACCATGGATAATCACAGAAATCTTATTAACCATTATATTTATATCTCAACAGGTCAAGTTCATACATTAAGTCAATGCCAATACCCTTTTCAACCCGCGATGCGTCCTCTCTGAAGAAGACGACATCTTTGCAGGAGAAAAGTATTTCTGCAATCAATCTGGACGCTTTGACATGCTTACCGATAGAGACATCAGTGACATTGATGGTAATTTGTGAAAAGGCTTTTCTGGACTTATTGATATCCAGTACAGTCCCATAAGGATGATGATATGAGAACGCAGAAATAACATTTTTCTCGGGGAAATAATTTTTTTCCAGAATCACATCATCGAAATTATCAGAAGGCAAAATAATCATATATTCTGCTTCATTCACTAGTTGATAAGCCTCGTTGCTATCAATATGAATCTTTTTATCATCTAATAACAGGTATTCGAGTCGCGCATCATCTCTCATAGTAACGAAGAGACATTTTTCGCGCAGAGGCCGGACAGGAGTCGATTTGATTTCAATATTTTCGTACTGGCTCACTCTGTTGATAATAGCACTCTCAAAGCTTACCAGTGTTTTTAGTGATTCACGCTGAACTTTTCTGATCTCTTCTTTTTCGTCACGACTCATACTGCTAAAACCTGTCAGCATCGCCTTGATAGAATCGACAGAGTTTTTCTCGAAGCAGAGTTTTTCAGCAGCGGGTCCGCTCATATCTGCGATGCCGCTAGTTTTACTTCCTGCCACAATCAGACCATAGTTGATGGCTTCTAACGCAGTGTTCGGGAAGTTTTCATAAGGCGAGGGAATGACGAACAGATCATAATTTTTATATTGCTTTTGCAATTCCTTATAAGGAATAAAATCATAAAAACTAAAGTTCTTTTTCAGTTCCAGTGGAATAAGCCCATAGCATGTATCCATATAATCACGGCGATCATAAAAATCATCTCCGCTGTTACCGATTAATGTCACATGCAGGTCATAACCCTCAACCATTAATTCGCAGGCCGCAAGTATCAGCAATTCCTGTTTTTTACGGAGCTCAAACCGACCCAGAGAAAGAATCTCAATAGTGCTATTATTACCCCTGACTGGCGGGATAGCCTGTTCAGCTAGCGGATAATAAGATGGGCAGGTATGAACTTTGGTATCGTGTAAGACACTGAGATAATTGGCAAGGAAATGAGATGTTGAGAAATTAGCATCACTCAGAATTGATTGTGCTCTCTCATACTGATACATTTCAATCATCCACGGTGGTGCACACTCCATAAAATTAAGCGCTGTACCCCACTCCCACACCTCACGAATGCCGGTATGATTATTCGTGATAAAACGACATGAATAATCCAGTCCCTCAAGCGCGCGCTTTGCAAGTGTGTAGCTTGCAAGACCGATGAAGTCGGTGACTTCAACAAAGTCAGGTTTTATCTGCGAAAGCACTTCGTCGACTGCTTTGGAATTTTTGAAAATGCTGAAGTTATCTTTTATTTTCCAGCATTTGATCGCTGGATCATCCAGATCGCTGCCATGCAAAAAAATCGTATGGACTTCGTATCCTAACTTACTGAATCCTTTTGCTGTATGTTCTATATAGGTAGCAATACCACCTTGTCCTTTGTAATAGCCACACTCATGACCAATAAGGCATATTTTTTTCTTGGCATTTGTCATACTTAAAAGTCCAGCGCTTTCTTCGAAACATCTAATGATAAAAATAATTTCAAATCAGAAGGAATACCTAAACCATACATTCCGTCTGCTTCAGCACCAATGTTATAGACACCAATGTTTGCATCTTCTTCACGATACATCCAGGTGTATACGGGTGCCACATAAAATTCACCGTTGGTACGCTCATTCAGCTCAATCATTTTATTGGCGTTACGACAAAAATCAGCGCCATGTTTGAAATTATAGATACCTACCGTTGCTTCTTCGGATACCACTTCCTTTTCAACAACACGAATAACCTTACCATCACTATTCAACTCAGCGTAAGACCATTTAGGATCGTTAGCTGACATAGTCATAATCAAACCTGACAGATTTTCATCATCCATATATTTCAGATAATCGTTAATATCGATATCAATCCACTGGTCAGAATTGGCAATCATTAACGGCTCATCATTATCAATAAACTCTTTCGCACATAATACAGTGCAGGCAGCCCCATCAGTAATGCCATCAATACCAACAATTTCACACCCAGGCGCCCATTCGTTGAGCTTTGTTGATAAATCATATTTCTCAATATGATCCTGCTGGCAAATAAAAATAAACTTGTGAGGCTGATTAGGTTTAAGATTATTAATAACAACTTCGATCATGCGTTTGTCGTTGAGGGGGATCAAAGGCTTAGGATCAGTATAACCTTCTTTAGCGAAACGACTGCCTCGACCTGCCATAGGAACAATGATGTTTAACATTTCATTCTGCCTTAAGATATTTATCATTTAATGCGCCGGGAACTTTTACCACTGTTGTCACAGTGTCTTCGAGTGCTTCGAAATTTGTGTACTCACCGGGAGAGATTTTAACGACCTCTCCTGCACTGATGAGATTACCGTTCATTAAAGCTTTACCACTGACAATCACAGTGATCTCTGTAGCGATTTTGTGGCAATGACTGGCTTCTTTATCACCGGCTTTGAAGTGCTGTACAGCGACTTCTACATCAGTTGTTTTATAAAGAGTAGGCTCAAAACCGCCAACAAACCAACCACGCACAAACTGGTCTACCTTTTTAATTTCCATAAGATTAACCCTAAAAATACCTATCCATAAAGCGGTGATTTCTTAACGAGGGATAAGTCGAGTACACAGGAAAATATGATGAAAAAGAGCACGCTACCGCCCTTAGCTATAGCTACTAAATGCTCATCAAAACTTCATCAATGCAGATCAAAAAACTTAACCTTCTGATATGTTTACTTTTTCCAATTTTTCCCGGTGAAAAAATGACAATCCAGGCACTACATGTCTCTGGAAAAAACCCCTTAATTCTAACACGGTAGCACCGTTCTTCGAAATATGGTGGGGTGATTGTGACGCGATCTTCTGAATAAATGTTGATGTATGGTATTGAACTCTTAATAAAATAAACAATGTTATTATTAACATTACACTAATACCGTTATAATAAATAAGCATGCTAACTATTCCTGAATCGTCCATATTGAGATGTGCTTAACTGGTCAAGGCTGGATTAACTCGTCATAATGATGAGTTATTGACATCAGTTTGGTACGGCATGAGATAATACAGCCGTGCAACAAAATGCTAATCTTCGGGAAAAGTATGAAAATTTTAGTTACTGGCGGTGCAGGTTTTATCGGGTCAGCTGTAGTGAGACTTCTCGTTGCTGATCAGGATAATGAAGTATTGGTTGTCGATGCTTTAACTTACGCGGGTAATCTTGATTCACTCAAAACGATTGAAAATTCCCCCGGATTTTCTTTCGTTGAAGCTGATATCTGCGATTATGATGCAATGAAAGCAGTGATAAGCTCTTTCAAGCCTAATGCAATCATGCACTTAGCTGCAGAAAGTCATGTTGATCGCTCGATTGATGGACCAGGCGCATTCATCCAGACCAATATCATTGGCACCTATAACCTGCTCGAAGCTTCACGCCTGTATTACAACCAGTTGAGTGATAACGATAAAGCGGGCTTCCGTTTTCATCACATTTCAACGGATGAAGTGTATGGTGATTTACACAACACTTCTGATTTGTTCACTGAGACCACGCCCTACTCGCCTAGCAGCCCCTATTCTGCATCCAAAGCGAGCAGTGACCATCTGGTGAGAGCATGGCATCGCACCTATAACCTTCCGGTTCTGGTGACAAACTGCTCTAACAATTATGGTCCTTATCATTTTCCGGAAAAATTGATCCCGCTGACTATTCTCAATGCTCTGCATGGTAAACCACTGCCGGTATACGGTAATGGCAGCCAGATTCGTGACTGGTTATATGTAGAAGATCACGCCAGAGCACTTCAGGAAGTCGTTAAAAAAGGCGTCATTGGTCAGACTTATAATATTGGCGGCCACAATGAGCAGACAAACCTGACGGTTGTCCAGACTATCTGTGACATTCTTGATGAGCTTTCCCCATCAAACCTTCCGGATGTCTGCAGCTACCGTGAATTGATCACGTTCGTTAAGGATCGTCCGGGCCATGATCTCCGCTATGCTATTGATGCCTCTAAGATTGAGCGTGAATTAGGCTGGGTTCCACAGGAGTCTTTTGCAACGGGCTTGCGCAAGACTATTCAGTGGTATCTCGAAAACGAATGGTGGTGGAAACGCGTTCAGGACGGGTCTTATCAGGGTCAGCGGTTGGGTTTAGAAAATAATTCAGGTGAGGATTTATAATGAAAGGTATCGTTCTTGCCGGGGGTTCTGGCACTCGTTTATACCCAATCACTAAAGGTGTATCTAAGCAGCTGCTGCCTGTATACGATAAGCCTATGATTTACTATCCGGTTTCAGTGCTCATGCTGGCCGGTATCAGGGATATACTGATTATTACTACACCTGATGATCACGCTTCCTTTGTCAGGCTGATGGGTGACGGTAGCCAGTTCGGTATTAACCTCAGTTATGCTATTCAGGCGAGTCCCGATGGCCTTGCTCAGGCTTTCATTATCGGTGAAAAATTCATCAATAACGAAAGTTGTGCATTAGTGCTGGGTGATAATATTTTCTTTGGTCAGGGATTTGCCCCGGTTCTGGCACGCACGTCTGCGAATACTAACGGCGCTACCGTGTTTGGTTATCAGGTTAAAGATCCTGAGCGTTTTGGTGTCGTCGAGTTTGATGAGAACTTTAAAGCCTTATCACTGGAAGAAAAACCTGCCCAACCAAAATCCAACTGGGCGATTACAGGTTTATACTTCTACGATAACAACGTTACGGATTATGCGCGTACCTTAAAACCTTCGCACCGTGGTGAGCTGGAAATCACTGACCTTAACCGTCTATATTTAGAGCAAAATACGCTGAATGTGGAACTTCTGGGTCGTGGTTTTGCCTGGCTTGATACGGGTACACATGACAGCCTGATCGAAGCTTCTCAGTTCATTCATACAATTGAAAAACGGCAGGGTTTCAAAGTTGCCTGTCTTGAAGAAATCTCCTTCAAAAACGGCTGGCTTTCGAGCCAGGATGTTTATAATGAAGGTCAGAAATTATCTAAGACAGAATACGGTCAGTATCTTATGGGATTGGTAAAATAATCTTCAGGCGGGGCTTCCCGCCATAATCCCTTATAAGTGGTGATGAGTATGGTAAAAAAAGGCAAACTCAATATCGAAATTGAGTACCTGAGATTTTTTGCAATAATTGCTGTTCTTCTTGAGCATTTGCCCACCCTGTATATCTGGAGCAAGCATCAATTACTTCAAAATATCAACAAGTACGTTGAGTTCTGGCCTGGTGTTGATCTTTTCTTTGCCATTTCTGGCTATCTGATTGCGACTAATCTTCTCACTCATCTGGACAGTAAACAATCAGCTACTCAAATATTCAGACACACGATTATTCCTTTTTTTGTTAAAAGAATATACAGGTTACTGCCAGCATCATGGTTCTGGATGTTTGTTGTCCTGTTTTTTTCAGCCTTCTATAATGTTACTCACGCATTTGGAGAATTCAGGCATAATATTATTTATTGCATCACCATTATTACATTTTCATTCAATGTTTTTTCCGGTTACCTTCTTGAGCAAGGTTACCTGCCAACTTATGGCCCTTACTGGTCGTTATCGCTGGAAGAGCAGTTCTATTTTGTAGCACCTTTCATTCTTCTTTTCATGAGAACGGGCTGGAAGGTAATCACATTCTCACTCATCGCTGTTTTCCTCCTCTATATTGTTCAGCAAGGTGACTGGAGTCCTAACTTCCGCTATCACGGCCTTATTTTTGGTGTTCTCTTAGCCATGCTGAAGCTGTCGCTGGGTAATAAAATCAAACCCATTATTTTAGGGCAATGGTATATACGCTATCTGGTGAATTTTTTCCTGCTTTTTTCGCTTTTCGCCATTCCGGCTGCATTCAAAGGTTCTGTTTACCTATTCGGCTCTTTAGCACTGACTTCTGCATTGCTGGTCTATATAGCTTCCTGGGACAGAGGCTATTTTATGGCACCCGAAAGTGAAGGGATTGTGTCTCGTACAATGAGCTGGATTGCGTCCCGATCCTACAGTATCTATCTGGCACATATGCCTGTGATCTATTTAGTACAGGAATCAACAGTACGTATCATGGTTCATTACGGTTTTGCCGCTGGGGATTCCTACCTGCGATCTCTGTGGATGACGATAATTGCTGTAGGACTGATTTTTATTTCATCTGAATTGAGCTATCGCTACCTGGAAGTGCCATTACGAAATAAAGGCCGGAAAGTAGCCCGCAAGTATGAAGTCGCCGCCTGATGATTTTCAGGTATTGCCACTCGTCCCAGCAACATCCATGAATTTATGGCATAAAAAAGGCGAACCTGAGTTCGCCTTTTTTTTCAACTACCGAAACCCATCCGGGTTCTTACTCTGCCAGTTCCACGTATCGCGCATCATCTCATCGATGCCGCGCGTCACGCGCCAGTCGAGCTCACTGTTTGCGAGTGATGCATCGGCCCAGAACGCAGGCAGGTCGCCATCACGGCGTGGCTTGATTTCAAACGGAATCGCCTTGCCGGAAGCCTTCTCAAACGCCTTGATCATCTCCAGCACGGAGAAGCCTTTGCCGCCGCCCAGGTTAAAGGCAGTGTAACCTTCAACTTTGTTCAGATGGTCCAGCGCTTTCAGGTGGCCTTCCGCCAGGTCAACCACATGGATGTAGTCACGCAGGCAGGTGCCATCTGGCGTATCGTAGTCGCCGCCAAACACACCCAGCTTCTCCAGACGGCCAATCGCGACCTGCGCGATGTACGGCAGCAGGTTGTTCGGGATGCCGGTCGGGTCTTCACCGATTTCGCCAGACTCGTGGGCGCCAACCGGATTGAAGTAACGCAGGGCAATCGCTTTGAACTTCGGTTCTGCTTTGGCGAAGTCGCGCATGACGAATTCGGTCATCAGCTTTGAGGTGCCGTACGGACTGGTGGTGCCGCCAATTGGCGTAGTCTCAACGTAAGGAACCGGTGCATCTGCGCCATAGACAGTCGCTGATGAGCTGAAGATAAAGTTCCAGACGCCGGCATTACGCATCTCTTCCAGCAGCACCACGGTGCCCGCAACGTTGTTCTCGTAGTACTCCAGCGGCATGCGGGTCGACTCACCCACCGCTTTAAGCGCTGCAAAGTGGATTACCGCTGAAATGCTGTTAGCAGCAAACAGGTCACGCAGACAGGCACGGTCACGGATATCGCCTTCAACGAAGGTCGCTTTTTTACCCGCCAGTTTCTCTACGCGGTTAATCGCTTCGCGTGAGGCATTGCAGAGGTTATCCAGAACCACAACATCATCACCGCGCTGCAACAGCGCCAGTACCGTATGGGAGCCGATATAGCCTGCTCCACCCGTTACTAAAATTGCCATGTGAGCTCCTTTCAATCTGCCGCGCAGGACGCGGCGATTTAATTACTTTTGTTTTGCGAGAATCGTCTGGATAGCTTCGCGGAAATCGCGACCCTGCGCGTTGTTGCGCAGTCCGTAAGAGACGAACGCCTGCATGTAACCGAGTTTACGACCGCAGTCGAAACTGTGACCGGTCAGCAGCGAAACATCAACGGTTTTATGCTTGCTCAGGCTGGCGATCGCATCTGTCAGCTGGATACGGCCCCACGCGCCTGGTTCAGTGCGCTCCAGTTCTGCCCAGATATCAGCAGAAAGGACATAGCGGCCTACCGCAGCCAGGTCAGAGCTCAGTCCGGCTGTATCTTCAGGCTTCTCAACGAAATCGGTGATGGTGCTGATGTCGCCTGGGTGATCGATCGGCTCTTCCGTGGTGATCACAGAGTACTCTGAGAGATCGGACGCCGGCATATGCTGCGCCAGAACCTGACTGTGGCCGGTCTCTTCAAAACGGGCAACCATCGCCGCGAGGTTATAACGCATGTGGTCAGCGGTAGAGTCATCCAGCAGGACGTCCGGCAGCACCACCACGAACGGGTTATCACCGATCATCGGGCGGGCACAGAGAATGGAGTGACCCAGGCCCAGCGGCTGCGCCTGGCGCACGTTCATGATGGTGACGCCTGGCGGGCAGATAGACTGCACTTCGCTCAGCAGCTGACGCTTCACGCGCGCTTCAAGCAGCGCTTCCAGCTCATAGGTGGTGTCGAAGTGGTTTTCAACGGCATTTTTCGATGCATGCGTGACCAGCACAATCTCTTTAATACCTGCGGCAACACACTCGTCAATGATGTACTGGATCATCGGTTTGTCGACGACAGGCAGCATCTCTTTCGGAATGGCTTTAGTCGCAGGGAGCATATGCATACCGAGGCCCGCAACCGGGATTACTGCTTTAAGCTTGGTCATATTTATTCCGTTTAATAAAATGAAGATGTGGGTCGATTATGCAGGATCGGCCGGAAGAGCAAGTATAATCTTTATCTGAAAAGCGGACAGTAACTCTCTGTCATAACTTGGAAATTCGGCATTTTGCCCATTGCCAGCGACACCATAAACTGAACAAAGACAATCAGTAATCGAATATTGCCACTGTGATCCGGAGCACTCTTCGTTGCAGGGCTGAGACCAGCCATAAATGAAAACGGGCGACCCTGAGGCCGCCCGTTGATATATCTGTGTGGTGATTACAGCCAGCCTTCAAACCACTCTGGCATCACGAACAGATTAAAGTGATTTACCAGCATCATCACGCCAACAAATACCACCGACACTGCCACCCACTGCCGGGCATACGGGATAAACCGAATGCCAATCACCGGCCTGATGAAGAACGGATGCGCCAGTGCCGAGATCAGGATCTGCGAGATGGAGAGCGTCAGGGCAACATAGAGCACGTTCGGCCAGATAAAGGTGGTCGCCAGTACCGCCAGAACCACAATACTCGCCACGATGTTCCAGTAGAACTCCACGTTGGTGCGTCCGTTAGCCTGCGAAATCGCCCCGGTCAGTCCGCCCATTGGCCGCAGCATGCCAAACAGCAGCATCAGCGGGATCAGGTGATAGACCTGCTCATGTGACGCGCCATAAAGCACACGCACGATAACCGGCGAGAAGATACCAATAGCCAGATACATGGCGCTGCTGAACAGCATGATCCCCAGCGTACCTTTCAGGAACAGCTTTTTCAGCTGCTCGGCATCGTGCTGTTTCTCAGCAAAGCGCGGCAGTGCCAGACGGTTAATCACCGGCGTGACCAGCTTCAGCGGTTGCAGCACCAGCTCTTTCGCCAGTGAGTAAACGCCCAGCATCTCTGCGCCCATGACTTTACCGACCACCAGCGCATCGGCTTGGGTACGCAGCTGGTTAATGGTCTGCGAACCGAGCTGATAGCTACCGTAGCGAATTGCCCCGAAGAAGGTCGCTTTGTCGAACTCCCAGGTCGGACGCCATGACTTCTCACCCAGCGCAATCATACAGAGGATGCGGGTAAAGGCGTTGATGAACAGACCCAGAATCGCTGCCGCCACCGTCAGCGAAGTGAACTCCAGCATCGCAACCACACAGAGGAAGGCAAACAGCTTGGTACCCATCTCAATCTTCGCCAGCGAGACCATCCGCTTGGTTTTGATGTAGTGCGCCTGATACTGCGACAGATGACCCAGCACCAGGAAGTTCAGGCTGGTCAGCATGATCAGCCCGGTCAGCTCCGGCAGGTGATAGAACCAGGAGACCGGGAAGGCGATCAGCAACATGATCAACCCGGTACACAGGCTGAGAGAGACGTTCACCCAATAGATGGTGCTCTGCTCACGACGGGTAATGTTCTGGCGATGCACCAGATAACTGCTCATCCCCATATCCTGCAGCACACCCGCCACCGCCAGGATGGCGTTGATGATGGCTAACAGCCCCAGCTCGTGGGTTTCCAGTTTGCGGGCGAGAAAGCTCAGCTGTGCAACCTGCAGCACCGCGGAAAAGCAGGTACTGCCAAACAGCCAAATCGCCTGTGACTTAAATCCACTCACACCAGTCGCTCCAGAATCTGTGCCAGTTCGCCATAGGCGATATGCTGATTAAATTCAGTCTCAACTTTGTGACGTGCGGCTGCGACGACCGGCGCCACATCCACTTCACCCTGAGACAGTTTCAGCAGCGTCTCCGCCAGCGCTTCAGGGTCGTCCTCTTCCACCAGCCAGCCAGACACGTTGTTCTCAATCAGCTCCGGAATGCCGCTGTGGAAGGTTGAGACCACCGGCAGGCCGACCGCCATCGCCTCCATCAGGGCGACCGGGATCCCTTCCATATCGCCATCTGCGGCAGTTTTGGACGGCAGCAGGAAGATGTCAGCCTCGCTCAGCGCACGACGGATCTCCTCCTGCGGCTTAAAGCCCGGCATGCTGACACAATCTTCCATCCCCTCGCGGGCGATGAAATTACGCATCATCTCATCCTGATCGCCGTTGCCGATAATGGTGTACTGAAACTGACCGCCACGCTGCTTCAGGATGGCGCTGGCTTTCACCGCCACATCCAGCCCTTTTTTCTCAGTCAGACGCGCCACCGAAACGATACGCAGCGGCGTATGGAACGCCTGGCGCGGCTGGAAGTTAAACTTCTCCGGCTCAATGCCCATACGCGTCACGTGAATTTTCTCCGGCGGGCAGCCCATTTCAATCAGCTTGTTCTCCCACAGATGGCTGATAGGCAGCATCAGCTCACTCTGGCGGAACAGATTGACGTAATCGAGTTTGTGCTCTTCCAGAATGTGACGACGGGAAATATCGGCGCCATGAAACACGGTCGCCTGTTTACCCTTGAGCACGCCCAGTTCACGCAGCTTGTTCGCCAGCGCACCGGCATAGCCGAAATGCACCAGGAACACATCTGCAGTGAAGGTCTGCTTTGCATTCGCCACAATCGACGGCAGCAGCAGTTTACTGGACTGCGCGCCATAACGGCGCACATTCAGCGAACGCAGCAGCGACGGTTTGGTCACATTAGGCAGCACCAGCCTGATACGCTGGTTGAGCTTATCGACAATCGAGATCTTCTCTTCCGGCAGCAGATAATGCGTCTTCGCCGCCAGACCATACTCATCAAACGCGGCGTGCCGGTTCACTAAATCGCCGGGAAAGACTGAAATAATCTCCACCTCGTAACCGGCATCAATAAAATGGGTTACCTGATTCAGAACGAATGTCTCAGAGGCAACCGGGAAACGCATGGTGAAAAAAGTCAGTTTCATCACATTACCCTAATACTTTGAGAATCTCTTCAGTGATCCGGTTGCCAATTTCCCTTTCATTCGCAACGGC
>Ga0157367_1000150_pt1 | contig 35997 bp, 41 predicted proteins | sample AttbisABBM2_FD_113142 | JGI IMG/M metagenome (GOLD analysis project Ga0157367, IMG submission 113142) | Fungus gardens microbial communities from leaf cutter ant in Botucatu, State of São Paulo, Brazil - Atta bisphaerica ABBM2 | ecosystem: Host-associated > Fungi > Mycelium > Unclassified ... | reverse complement strand
TCCTGCATCTCGTCCATTCCGCGCATCGCTCTCGTCTGCCCAAGATCATGAACACGATATCTCTAACGCGCCGCTCGCAACGCCCGTTTACACCGTTCCGAATTTCAACAGCCTGCTAGGGGCTCCCGAGCGCGCACTGTCCGCAGAACGCATCAAATTGTTGGAGCGCGCGACGAGGAACCGCAACCTCGATGACGAGTCTCGCCTTGCAATAAAGATCGAACTCGAACAGGCCCGGCGCCATCAGAACGCACTGCTCCTCGTTAGCAAGCAACATGGAAAGATCTCCGCTCTTGGTAGTAATGCTGCACGAACTACTTTACATGCCCTCGCCAGACAAGCCGGTCTCAAAGTTGAGCAGCAGGACCTAGACGGACTCTTGAAGCGTGAGCGCGTGCAGCAGGGCGAGACGTGGCCGTTTAGTCCCCACCAATTCAGACGTACCTTCGCCGTCTATGTTGCCCGGCACGTCCTAGGGGACGTCCGCTACTTGCGCGAGCACTTCAAGCACTGGTCCCTCGACATGACGCTTTATTATGCGAAGCACGAATCGGACCTCGATCGTTCGCTGGTCGGCGATATCATCACGGAGCGTGACGATCTCCAGTCGTTACTTGTCGAAAGCTGGATGCATCCGCACAGCACTCTCTCCGGAAAGGGTGGTCGTCGCATCATGGCGTTCCGCAGCCGAGGCGAAGTCAAAACCGTGCAGGACATGCGAGACGTCTGTCGGAAGCTCGGCGAGAGTGTCTTCATCCGTGGGACCGGCCACTCATGGTGCATGGCGAGCGGCAATGGATGTGGAGGGCAAGGTCTATACGACGCTGTCAGGTGCACCTCTTGCGGTGAAGCGGTGATCGATTCGACGCACGCAGCCGTCTGGCAAGGGATACGACAACAACAAATCGATGTTCTGCAGTGCCCTGACCTCGGCATACCCTCCAAGCAACGGTGTATCGATCACCTGCGGAAAGCGGAAGCTGTACTCGCTGATTTAGGGGTTGCCGTCCCCCCTTTCCCAGTACCTCGGGAAGCACGCCGTGCGAAGTGAACGCCCAAGTGCTACGCGGCAGAGTCTCGAACTTGCACTTCGCCACCTGAAGAGGAAATTGGCCAATAACGGTGAAGAGAGAATCAGTATTGCCGCCGTCGCCCGCGAAGCCGGCGTGAGCAACGCTACCATCCACAACCGGTATCCAGACATCGCTGAACGCGTCAGAGCACTACAGGTAGCCACGGGTGGGAGCCGGCCAAAAATGATGCCCGACACGTCCGACGCCCCTCATCGCAAGCTACGTGAGGTACGGCAGGAAGTCGAACGGCTGAAAGCTGACTTGGCGAAGTCACAGTCCATCAACCTTCGCCTAATTAAGGAAAACGAACTCCTACAGGCACGCTTGAAAAGACATAGGTGACATGGCGACATTGGTGCTTGCTGCTTTGTGTAAAACCGCTTTGAGTCGCTGCACCGTTAACAGACCCTCAATCGCATCCCGAAAAAGCTCACCTTTCAGCGTTCGTTCGACTCTGGAATGAGCAAGGTGCTCGATCTGCCGAACCTACCCGTTGCAGACGTACGCCACGCCGATTTGATCAGCTCCGATGCCGCCCCTGACCTCGACACCACGCTCATGTCGACTGATGAGGCATCACGCGGTATAGTTGACGCATCTCTCAAAATCTCAATCTCTCAAGACGGAAGACCATGCGAAATCAAGTGACGCCACCCGGAAACACGGTCGTGAGAGCCAAGCATGGTGTGCCCAAGGCAACCGCCGATACGCCTAAGACTCGCCAGATTCATAAAGTGGGCGAAGTGAACATCTCGGCTTACTTCCCGGCCGAGGTAAAGGCGTCGCTGCGCTTGGTCCAGGCCAAGACTGGGAACAACGTGAAGCAATGTTTGGCCGAGGCCCTGCGTGACCTCTTCAAGAAGTACAAGGTGCCCGTATCTTCGGAGCTGGGAGAGGGGCGATAAGCATGGCAACGGCAAAGGAAGGCCTCCCCATAACGCCCGCCATCGTTACGTGGGCACGCGAACGATCCGGCTACTCGATCGAAGACGCAAAGCGTCACTTCAAAAAGATCGCCGCCTGGGAAGCAGGAGAGGCGCTGCCGACCTATGTCCAGATCGAAGACATGGCCGACCGCTTCAAGGTGCCTGTCGCTGTGTTTTTCTTTCCAAAACCGCCCGATGTGCCACCGCTCGAAAAGTCATTCCGCACACTCACGCCTGATGACTTCTCTGCCATTCCTCGCAGGGTGCGCTTCTTCCTGCGTCAGGGCCAGGCAATGCAGCTCAATTTGGCAGAGTTGAATGACGGCAAGAACCCAGCTCCGCGCCTCATTACCCGTGACCTGAAGGTTACACCAAACACGTCGCTCGACAAGATTGCCGCCGACGTGCGGGAGTTTCTCGGCGTGAGTGTCGACCAGCAGGTCGCCTGGAAGAGCGTTGAAGAAGCCTTGGAAAAGTGGCGTGAGGTCTTTGCGACGAAGGCCGGCATCTACGCCTTCAAGGACGCGTTCCGAGCACCCCACTACTTCGGGTTCTGCCTGTATGACGACGAATTCCCTGTCATCTACATTAACAATAGCTCAGCGAAATCGCGCCAAATTTTTACGCTCTTCCACGAGCTGGGCCACCTGCTCTTTCATACGAGCGGAGTCGACCTACTCGATGACCCGTACATCAAACACCTGGGCGACGTCGAACAGAAGATTGAAATCATATGCAACGGCTTGGCCGCACGCGTCCTCGTGCCCGATGACCTGCTTGACCAAATGCTCAAGGGTATGAAGATCGGGCGGCATGCCGCAAGTCAACTCGGCGATCATTTCAATGTCAGCCGCGAGGTTATCTACCGAAAATTCTTGGACCGCGGCCTGATCGCTGCCGACGAGTATGTGGCAGCGGCGAAGGAATGGGCTGCACAAATGAAGAAGCCCGAGGGCGCAGAATCGACTGGCAACTACTACAACAGCCAGCACGCCTATCTCGGACAGCGGTACATTGACCTGGCTTTCACGAGGTATCACCAGCAGCGCTTCGACCAGCGGCAACTGGCCGAGTACCTGAACATGAAGCCGAAGAGTCTGCCGACCTTCGCAGAGAAATTTGCGGGGGGAGGACTCTGATGTACATCTTGGACACTGGCGTCATTTCGAACCTGCATAAGAACTACTACCGCAAGCGCTTTGTGTCGCTGTGGAAAGAATTCGACCAGCTTGTGGTCGACGGGAAGATCACCTCTACCCGCGAGGTCTTTCACGAACTCGGCGAAGGCTCACCCGGCGCTGATCTTGAATGGGCCAAGGCCAACCCGAAGCTCTTCGCCACGCCGGACGCGAAGGAAGGCGCATTCGTGGCCCAAATTTATGCCGTCGCACACTTCCAGGCAAACATCGAGAAACAAAAACTCTACAAGGGCGGCCGCAACGCTGACGCCTTTGTCGTGGCGCGCGCACATGCGATCGGTGGAACCGTTGTGACAGCCGAACGACTGAAGCCGCATGCCGTGAAGGTTCCAAACATCTGCGCTCATTTCAACATCCCCTGCTTGGATCTCGAGGGATTCATGGAGAGCGAAGGCTGGGAGTTTTAAGAGAGCTTGGGCTCGGTCGCACGCCGCAGTGCGCTCGGTCGCGTCCTTCCGCTCATGGCCGGGTTTTGATGGACAGTCGATAGTCGTCAATGCACGCGATGAAGATCGTCCGCAGCGGCCATCTCACGTAGACATCTTCCCTTTGATCTACGGTTTGAGGTGAGCAACTCTGCCATCGAGATCAATGGCGGCAAGATAAAAGCCCTATCGCGATAGCGCGATTGCCCATTCAAACTCGGGTTCTGCGGAACGTGTGACCGCGATTGCCGGCGGTGCAAGTGCGTCTCGAGCGAGTTGACACCTGTCTTCGCAACACCGGGACCGGTGACGACTTTATTGCGCGACACTCAAACCCCTGAAGTCCTGTCTCCGGGAGAAAAGCGTCGAGGTAAGGTTAGCAGACCACCATCTTGAATCTATGACCGCCCGGCCGGTGGCATCACAAAGAGGCGTTCGTCCCACACTACAGGTTGCGGATCGGTCACGACGATTCGCGTCGCGTCGGGATGCGCTGGATTCACCAGCACGTTGACCTCGGCACGGACAACAACGGAAGGGACGATCAGGAGCGCGGTACGCGATTCGGTTAGCCACGCGTCACCGAACTGCCGTGCCGCCTGCAATGCTGCCGCATCCCATCCAAGCGGCAACGTCTCTGCCGAATGGCGTTCGACGAGGACGTCGTCGGGAACGGTTGCCTCGACCCAGCCGTGAGTCTTCGGAATCTTGCCGATGCGCGCGTGCACGAGCACCTCGAGCATCGCACCTGCGAAAGTCGACGCCGCATAGATGACGGGCCGGCCAGGACTGTTGAAGCGGCCACCAACCAGCATCGCACCGGTGCCGCTCCAGATCGTGTGTCGTGTGTCAGCGATGCGAAACAACTTCATGCCGGCAGCCCGTAGAACAGCTTCCAGAGCAGCTCTTCGACCCGGCGCGCACCGAGTTCGGTCAGCGCGACATCGAGCGGGGCCCGCCCCTCCAGTTCAGGGTGGGGCGTCGACAGGAATTCTCGTGCATCCTCTTCATCGTCCCAGACGTAGGTGGTCGTCGCCACGATCCGGGCCAGGCGCTCGGTTTTCTCTGATTCGTCTTGCGTCAGCCGATCGCGGCGACGCTTGTAGGTTGCCTCGGGGATGATGCGGGCGAGCAGCGCGCGCCGGGCGTCGGCACCTTGCGTCGCATGTTCGACACCGGCGCGCAGCGCGGACTTCGGCAGGCCGTCGCGGACAAGCGCCTCGAGCTCCGCGAGCGTGTGCGGGACTGGCCGCAGCTCCATGACCGCAGCCACGGCTTCAGGGGTAACGAGTGACATAGCGACTCCCCGCAAAAGGTATCAGTTGATACTTCATTGTAGCGCAATTGATACCGCGCGCAAGATGTCAGCAAACCTCGCAAGGCTGCGACGCCGCGCGGCCAGCCTTTGAATTGATCTGACGTTGACCGGCGGACCAGATCTCAGCGATCACAAGTGCCCATGTAACAGCACTCAAGGTTACGGTTGGAGTGCTGGATCGGATAGACGCTCACGACGCGCACCGGGATGCCCGCATAGGCGAGACTCCCAAGTGCGGCACGAGCGCGGCCGCTGCGGTCCTCCTCGAGATTGTTGCGATAGTCCACTGTCACGGCGACGGCGACGCCGCGGCGTTGCGCCGCGATCAGCGCACGGACAATGGCCGGCGACGTGAACGAATACGCCATCACGCGAATCGAGCGCTGCGCCGAATCGATCGTCCGAATGACCAACTGCTCGGCGCCGGCGAGAACGCCACATCGACCGCGGGCACGGGTTCCGCGTGTGCACGCCCCGCAAACGCAACAGCGGCGAAACAAAACAACAACGCCACTGTCGTGGCAAACAGGATCTGCTTCTTCATACGGGCTCCAATGGGGTATACGGGCAAAGGCCTCGCTCTCTTTCGAAAGCGAGGCCTGCCGATGTAGGGGTTATGGGTTATCGCAGCGCTTCGGCTGCCCGACCGGGAAGGTAAGCACTCGACCATCCTTGCAGATGACGAAGTCCGTCTCCTCCTCGATCCGGCGCTGCACGGTGATGGTCGGCCGCCAGACCGACTGCTGAAGCTCCGGCTGACTCGCCGGAATCGGACCATGGGCCGCGATCAGAAGCATGATGAGATTCGGCATTGCCCCTCTCCTCAGTCAGACCGCTTGCGACGGAGTCGCCGTCGCCGACAACGTGACCCAGCGACCTTCGATCAACACATCGCGCAGCTCCGAGCCGTTCAGCGTGTAGACGTGTTCGCGACCGACGCGCGGACGGGCCGGGCAAATTGCCACCGTGATCCCGTTTGCGACTTTCGATTGAGCCGATTTCAGTTGCATTACGTTCCTCAAAAAAGAAAAGCGAGGAACGCCCCTGCGGGGACATTCCCCGCCAGGGTTCAAAGAAATGGACGCCGCCCTACTGAGCAAGCGCTGCTACATCGATCACTGCATCGGCTTCGGCGATCAGCTCGGGCGTCTGCGAGATGAAGAACTCCCGCTCGTAACCGCCCTGCGTCAACACCTCCCGCTTCATCCTCATGAACTGCACCTTGCGCTGCGGATCCAGCGGTCCATCCGACTCGTCGCTGAATAGCGATTGGTACGGCTGGCTCGCATTTCCCGCGATATACAACGCAATACCGCGCGTCAGACACTCGTTGATCCAGACCTTCTGACCACCGGACATGACCCCGACCGATTTGCTGCTGTCGCTGTCGGCGTCGTGCACGAGGATTTCGAATCCCTCACGCAGTTCGCCGTTCGCGAGGGCTCGCTGTGTCTGGATCTCAACCGTGAATCGCATGCCATAGCACGCAAGCAGCAGGTCGTTCACCGTCTTCGTCAGGGCCGGACCGGCATCGTCGATCGTCAACGCAATTACGCCGTCGTTGCCGAGGGCTTTCGCCACCAGCTTCCAGTGCGCGATCTCGTCCGAGATGCGCGTCGCCAGCGACTGCGTTGCTGCCAGGCCGCCGAGTTCACGCTCCAGCGAAACAAGCTCGGTTTCGCGTGTCGCCTGACTGCGGATCAATGCTTCGATCCGCGCGTCGAGCGCCGTGCTTGCCTCGCGGTGCGATGCAATCTGCCGGTCGACATCCGCGATTGCATGCGTGACGTCTACCGCCACAAGACGAGCAATTTCCGTCTCGATCTCGCGCGACAGCGCAGCCAGCCGGCCCATTTCCGTCTCACGACGTTTCTGGGCTTCACTGTCTTCCACATCGAGGGTGGCAAGCTCGGCGCGCGCCGTCGCCAGCCCCGCATCGGCCGCATCCAGCAACGGCTTGCGAGCCGCCAGGTCCGTCGCACGCTGTAATGCCTGCCGTGCCGCCGTGATACTGGCGTTCACCTGCTGAAGTTCAGCGCGCTTCGCGGACAGCGATGCGATTGCGGGCGCGAGCCCATCCCGTTCGTCTCTCTGCGCCTTGTAGCGGGTGCGGAGATCCTTCAGGGAAACGGTCTGAACATGCGCTTGTTGTGCGGCATTGCGCGCTTGCACGAGCAACGGGCACGTGGCGTGAATCTCCATCCCAGCGCAAGGCACCGACTCGACGACAGCCGCTTGCCCCTGCAGGTTCTTCAGCAATTCGGCTTTGGTCGCGCCTTGCGATTCGAGACCGGTCATCGCAGACTGAACCGTCGCCAGCCGAAGCTGCTTCGCATCCATGTCGGCGATGGCCTGCTGCAATGGCCCGATCTGCGCTTCCAGTTGCGAGAGCCGAAGCTGCGCGTCGTCCCTCGCGGCGGCTGCACCAAGAATGGCGTCGCGTTGCTTCACCACCGCTTCGTGGCCCGTCATCGTCGTGCGAATCGCGGCGCGGCGTTGCGTGAAGCGTTGCCGATCCGCAGCCGTATCCCGTTCGATGCCTTGCATGGACGTGGCCACCTCGTTGCGCCGCACGCCGAGTTCGCGCAGTCGTGCTTCGACACCCGCGTTCTCGCCCTGCTTTGCCACGAGCGTCGCCCGCTGCTGCACCAGGCCGGCGAGCGCTGCTTGCACCGACTCCCGTTCAGCGCGTGCCGAAACAGTTGCCGCGGCATCCGCTTCGATCGACTGGCGCGTCTGGTCGACACGCTCGCGCTTGCCGGCAAACGCCACAACGTCTTGCTGCACGGCATCCAGACGCCTCGCCAGCACTTTGGCGACGTCAGCCGCCTTCGCGGCCAACGCACGCAGATGGTCGATCTTGAGCAACTCGGCGAGCAGCGCCTTGATCTCGTTCGCGCCGTAGGATGCGAGCGGCCGCCGGTTCTGCGCGGAAAACACGCTGGTGAAGAACGATTCCAGCGAACCGCAGACCGCTTCGACACAACGGTCGTAGGTCTCGCCCTTGCCGTCCGAAACCGTGCCATCCAGCAACGTCACCGGGCGCCACTCCCCGTCCATCGAGCGATAGAACAGGAAGTAGTCCGCCTTGCCGGCTTTACCCGGTTTGCGAAACGCGAAGGTCGAGCGATAGCGGATACCGTCGTGCTCCCACTCGAATTCCTTGCGCGCCTGGACATCGCAGATGTGATCCCAGTAAGAGAACGCATCGACGGACAGCTTCGATGCGCGCGACGGCATGATCCGGTACGGATGCAAGTTGTCCATGATCGTCGTCTTCCCGGCGCCGTTCGGACCGGTCAACGCGATTAGTCCGCGGGGCAAGGATTCGAGATCGAGTTCCACGCTGTCGCGCTTCATTCCGTCTCGCACCCCGTAGAACCCCTCGAGAATCAGCCTCAGCGGACGCATGATTCGACCTCCGAGAGTGGGATCTCCTGCAAGTATTCCAACGGCAGGAACGGAATGTCCTCGTCGTCGATTGGCAGCATCGGCTCCGGTCGGATGACCTTGGTGCCGAGCGTGCCGACCACGGCTTGGCGAACCGTCTCGCAAAGCTGCGCGAATGACGCCGACGCCTGCTTGATCAGCGCATCCCAGTCGGTACAGCCGGTCAGGATCTGGAGTTCGCGCCCCGACCACTGACTTGCGTATCCCGAACTGAACGACCAAAGCAGGTTCTGCATCTGGACGTCGGGCACCACAGCGACTTCCGGCGAATCGACGTCGGTCGCATGCACGAGCACGAGGAAACTGTCGCACTGCGCAATCGTGACGCCACGGCCGGAGCCGAAGGGCTGATGGAACAGGGCGGCGGTGCATCCGCCGTGGTCAACGAGACACTTCTGCAACGTCTTTGCGTCATTCGACGCGGAAAACTGCTGGACCCAACGGGCGCCGGCGGGATAAAGGCCAAACATAGATGCACTCCTGAGAAATGGACAGAGTGCGCCCGGTAGGGATCGCTCCCCGCCAGGGTAGATAAGAAAATGGATGCAGCGGTGCTGCGTTCGATGCGCCTGACGGCGCGGGGTGAACCTCGTTTCGATAGCCACGTGGGCTATCGGAACACGGCTGTGTTCAATGCTCGGCGTCGTGCTGACCGTCGAGACAGGCAGCCCTCAGGCTGCGAACAGATCATCGTTGAGCCATGACAGCGACGGTGTCGATTCAGGCTCCAGCGCAGCTTCGAGACCGGCGGCGACCAGCGGGACGACGTTCTCCGTGCCGCTAGGAATCTCCGGTACCTCGATCGAATCGCCAACCAGCGCAATTCGATCAAGCACCGACGCCGCGATCGCTTCTGCGTCGCCCGTCTCGAGCATCTGCAGCCGCTCGAGAAGCGGGTCGGGGTCGACCGATGTGAGCTCGCACCAGCGGGCGACCTTCGCATCGACCGTCATCGCCTTGCTGATCCCCTCCGCACGGCTTCTCATCACCGGCAGGATGCGCGGCTCGAGCTTCAGGCCAGCGGCCGACGCAAACATCGATTCGATTGCCTTCCGGTCGACGAGCTGCTTGTGCTCCTCGTCGATCTGCCAGCGAATCCGGACGAACTTCCCGGCCGAATCCGCGGCAAGCGCCGCAAGCTGCGCTTCGTCGGGCGGACCGTCGAACGCGATGCATACCATCTCGCGCGACGGCGTCGTCACCAGCTCGGCATGTGCTTCAGCCGCCAGCACGTCCCATAACAGGTAACCTTTGTCGCCTTCTTCGCCGTAATGGAATCGCCCAATCGAGCCGGGATATCCCACCGCGCGCCCTTCACGCAACCAGATCTGGCTCTTATGGATGTGACCCAGCATGAACGCAGCACATTCCGCGTCGAACAGCGTGCCGAGGCTGAACTCGTGATCGAATCCCGCCATCGTCACGCCATGCTCGGTTGTGCAGCCGGCCACCGTGCCGTGCGAAGCGCCAATTGTCGGCACGCCGATCGCGCGCAAGCGGGCGTTATTCCTGCCCGCTGCAGCGAGGTACGTTCCGAGCACGTCGCCGAGTTCCGTCGATGCGGACAACGCACCGACCTTCAGTGCGAGATCGGCCTTGTTCATCGTCGGCAAACAGGTAAAGACCGCGTCCGGATAGAGTCCGTCGAACGCAAGTATCTCTGCGTCGTCGAACACCGGACCGTCGGACGCTCGGAACTGCGTGCCGATGAGAGCAACCTGACCAATCCGATCTGCAACGAACACGGGATACCGCGCGCCCATCAACGCAAAGTTGGCGAGCGTGCCGGGCGGCTCATGCGAGAACGTGCCCTGCAACATGATGACGGGCATCGCTTCGGCCAACCGGTGCACCTGTGTCGCGAGCGCATGCAGCGATGGCGCGTGTGCGTCGAGGCGATGATCGGTCGAGTCGCCCGAGATCACCGCCACCCTCGCCCCGCGCGAGATCGCATCGCCGACTGCGAACGAAAAGCAGCGATCGGCCTCGTCCAGGTTCTCCGGCGAATAATGCAAGTCAGAAAAATGCGCGATCTTCATCGCCGCCTCCAAAATAAAAAAGGCCGCCTCGCGGCAGCCGACAATTGATGGACACCGACACGCGGCGGGAGAGACTACTGCCGGAAAAGGACGTCGCGCACCCGCCTCAGCGTCTTGCCGAGCAGGTTCAGCCCTTGCCAGTTCGACGAATCCGCGAGGCGCGGATCGGTCTCGCCGAGTCCGACACCCCAGATCCGGTCGTACGGACTCGCCTCGACCAGCACGCTCGAACCGGTATCCCGCAGAACTGCCGCGAGTTCGGCGTTTTGCCGAAACTTTTCCCGGCAGCCGACGAACATGATCGATTCGCGACAGCCTTCCCAGCTGGCGTTGTCGAAGCCGCGAACAGCCCGTCCCAGCCGCTTCTGCTCGCGCGGCAATGACGCGGCGAGAATCTTCAACGCGGTGTCGTGATCCTCGAACAGCATCGCCTTCGCGTACATCATGAATTGTTCGGTGCTCGTGAAAGCCACCTCGTGATAGCTGAAATGGCACGGGTGCCAATTGCTCAGCACGTCGGCGGCGCCGAAAAACGCCGTGATGTTGCCGATCCGGCGCATGAATTCCTCCGAAATGGATAGTCAAAAGATGGCCGCTTGCGCGGACGGTTTCGATGCGTGAATGACGCGGTCGAAAGCACTTGAGCAAAGGGGCTTTGCTGAAATGCTCTCCGGACTCGCTGAGTAAAGGAAAAAACGCCAGCCCCGAAGGGCTGGCTGAAGGAAAAATCGCTATCGGCGGTTGAACGATTCGACGGCCTCGCTGATCTCGCGGTCGAGAACATCCGGCGCATCGAGGGCACCGGTCAGCCGTCCGATCATCTTGTCGACGTCCGCGGGCCGTTCCGCCCAGCCGCGTCCGAACTTGACGTGGCCGTAGACACGAAACTGCTCGCGGCGCGAATCTGCGTTGAGGCGAAGACGCAGCAGCAGATCCTGCAGGCGATGCCGCTTCTCTTCGATCGACTCAGGGGGCGGGTCGTCGTGTTCATTGCGTTGAGCATTGCCGGCATGCGTCGCCGGTTGGGTGTCACCCGACGCGGCCCCGCCACTTCCTTCAGTCGGATGGAGCGGAATCACCGTGCCGCCTGCGCCGAGAAGTGCGCCCGCGCCCTGCGCGACCTCGATCGCCGGCGCCGCTTCATCTGCGCCATCCAGCAGCGCCCCGATGTCGATATCCGCGTCGAGAACCGTCAACATCTGAGGCTGACGCACGGCCTCGTCATTCTCGTTGATCCGCGTGATGTCGAATTCCCGCTTCGAGAGCCAGAAGCGCGTGCCCGTGAGCCTGCCGCGCGCCAGCTGCACCGTCTGCATCGCGGCGTAGGCTTTCTGGAGCACGTAGATCGAATTCGTCGGCAGCTCGACCAAGCCGAGCCCCTTGATGTCGGGGACCGCGAACACGAAATGCGCGGAGAGATTGCACTGCCGGCTCTGGTACTGCGGGCATTGCTCGGGATCGCAAACGCCGTCCGGGATCGCGTCGTCCTGCCGGAAGATCACATCACGGCCGCCGAAATGGCGCGTGGCTCGCTGGGCGCGCGGATCGCGCTCGACCTTCGCATAAGTCTTGCAGTACCGGATGCCGTCGGGACCATACTGCGAGAAGAACTTCCGGCCGGTGGTGCCCCACGCGGCCATTTCGTTCGGGAGGTTCTGCATCCAATCGTTGAAGGCAAACAGCACCGGGAAACGGTACAACCGCACGCCCTGACCGCGATCCTCGCCGTACAGCCTGAGAATCTCGTCGGCCACGTCCGGGTTGTTGAAGTCCGACCGGCGACACGTGAAGTAGTCGACGTTCTTCGGCGCCAGTGCGTTCCGGAGCTGGCAGCGCGATTCGATCGCTTTGCCGATCGTCTCGAATGAGTCGCCGGCGGCGACCATCGTTTCGTACAGCCTCACCGCCTCCTGATTGGCGCGCGCCTTGGACGTCAGCACCTTGATACCGGGACGGATACGCCCGATCACCGGAGGGCGCATCGCTCGTTCTTCGACCAGGCTGCGAACAGGGCCACCGAGCATAGGGACAATAGCGTTCATGAATGTTTCCTCGCAAGAAAGTAAATCGCCTGAGTGCGCATCGCACTCGCCGACTGCTCGAGTGTGCTGGCGGCCGCCTCTCCGCGGCGTTCGGCGATGTGGGAAAGAAAGATGCGGCGGTCGGGATCGCTGTACATCGCGACCTGAGCCACCTCGCACCGCGCGCGCCAGGATGGCGACGCGGTATCGGCAGCTGCGCGCTCGTCGGCGATCGTGTTGCTGATCACGTTGGCGATACGCGCGTCGAGCCGGTTGGGAAGCATGTGAACCTCCGGGACAGGAAAAAACGACGAAAAAAAAGCGCGTCCCTCGGCAAGAGGAACGCGCTTTTCGGATTCGTGGAAATGACCCAAGCGCCACGTCCCTTCTGGGGACGTGGCGCTCAGGGAGCCGGTCGGCTCATATCGAGGACGTTAGGTCGTCCTCGCGCAGCATGGTCACGCCGCGCAACAGCCCATTTTCGGAAATACCACTCCGCCGCAGGATCACGGCTCAGTCGACTACGATCGTTCTACCCAGACTCTGGTCTGGAGAGAGACACCCGATGTCCGGGCTCGAACGATGTCGCGGCGCAAATACATGCGGCCCGCAACGAGTTTTATGACTGAAAGATGGGAAGTGCTGGCTAGGCACTCATCAGCAGAAGATTCCACACCAGTTGCCGGCTGGTCGGAGCATGCCCATTGGCACGACTTGTACAGAAGATGGACTTCGGGCTACGAAGTCTAGGTCGATGCGTCGTGGACGCGAGAAGTAGAGTCAGTATTGCGGAAATTTGCGACCGGAAAGGGTGGAAAGCTCACGAAAACAGGCCCGCTTTTGCCTGAATTGTTAAATCGGGTTAACCCAAAATCATTGATGAGAGAGACCACCCGAAAACATCATGTCCGCCGTTCTCGAACCACCGCACGACCCGCAGCGGGACGCGCCCCTGCTCGACCCGATCGCCGTCGACCCCAACACGCGCCCGTCGAACGATTCGCTGCCCCCGTCGTCAACTGGACTCAAGCCGATCCAACGTCTGACGAGCGACAGCCGCATCGATCGAATCATCCCCGATTCCGACGCGGTCACCGTGCTGCGCTACAGCTCGCAGTTCGCCCGCAATTTCATTCGCGGCGACTACAACTTCTGCGCGTCGAAAATCACGGTCGCGCGGGGGGGAAAAACGCATGCGCTCGAGTCCGCGCTGCGTGATACGTCGGACTGGCTGCGCAAGGCGCTGGTGTGGGTCGAAAAGCACGAGGCCCGGACGATTGCTTTCCCCGCCGAGCATATTGAACTGAAGGTCACGCGACCGCTCGCCGGTCTGCTGGTCCGTTGCCTCACGCAATACGACAAGCTCTTTGCGGCGACGATGGAAGCCGTGCTCGCCGAAAAGATCACCGCGCAAGACCGGGCCACCATCCTCGCGAACGCCGAGGGGCGGATCAAGCACATCTCGCTCGTCTGCGTGCCCGACAACGATCGCTACCAGGCAGACGGGACGCTGCGCGACTGAAAGTTCAGCCCGATGAACTTGACACGCTTCCGGAATGGCTACGCTGACCAAGACGACGTGCCCGGTGGCGATACACGGGCTGGCCTCGCTCGTCGATCGCGCACGCGTGAGCAATCTCGCAATCTCGTATTAGCGCACCGAACCAAAACGCCTTCACATGCGGAGAACCATGGACATCCGAGAAATTCAGGCGCTGCACGCGAAGTACGCCGCGCAACCGGTCGTGATCGACATCAACGGCCACGTCGAAGCCATGCCGGCGCTCCCGGCTCCCAATGGAAATCGCAGCCGGATTGCACTGCCCCGCCTCGGCCGACTCAAACGGCTGGTCAGGCCCGTGGCCATTGCGGTGGCCGCCGCCGCACTCGCTGCGGGCGGTGGTGTGAGTGCCGCCAAGTTGTGGCGGGCTCTGCGCGCACCATCGCACGCAGAGCTGACGCACGAAGCCACTACGCCAGCTCCCCGCCCCACGCCGGCCGCCGCTTCCGCGCTCAGCAACCCCCACTCCCTGACGGCGGCCGACTTCGCTCGTTCGGCCAGCGCGCCAACGGGTACGCTGGCGAGCGTCGATCCTCGCTCGTTGGCCGCCCGTCAGGACCCGCCATCCACCAATCCGTCGCCGCGCGAGCAGGCCGCGCCGAGCGACTTGGACAAAGCCGCAGCAGCACCGATCCGTGCGCCGCACGCCGCCGCTTCCGCAACAACCGAACCGGCACCGCCACCAGCCGCCCCACCGAAGGCGGCTCCCCGACATATCCGCCACGGCACCGCGCGGCCGCACGCCGCTCCGGCAGAAAATACCGAGCCCGCCGCGCCTACTCCCACGCCTGCCGCCAAAGCGCCGGCAGCAGCCAGGTCCGGCGACGTCCAACTCTTCTAACGAGGCGACCATGAAACCCAAAACCATCAACGTGACGCTGCTCGCCCCCGGCCTAGTCGTTCAGGGCGATCTGATCCTCGATCACGGGATGAGCACGTTCGCGCTCGTGAGCGGCAGCATCATCTCGACGGTCGGCCTGCTGCATATCGGGCAAGGCGGAATGATCAAGGGGGAGGTGCAAGGCGAGATCGTACGCATCGACGGCGTCGTGGAAGGCGATGTGCATGCCCGCGACATGCTCGAGATCAACGGCGTGGTGAAGGGCAACGTCTACTACTGCGGCACGATCCGGCTTGGGCCGCAAGCCGCCCTCAACGGTCAGCTCAAACGCGTCCCGCGCGAATTGACCATTGAAGCGCCGACGGCCGGCTCACCCATCACCGACAACGCCAATACCACGGCCCTCACAACGTCATGAACAAAGCGCGAAAACCCTTCGGCACGATTGTCCGGCTGTCGGTACCTTTGGCAATCCTCATCTCGTCGCTGGCTGCTTCGGCGACCCTTGCTGTCAGCGGTCTCGCACGGTTATGGGGATCGCCCGGCAATATCACTACTGAGGCGATTGGGAACATAGCCCATTTCGTTGCTTACGTGTTCGCCTGGCGCAACGAAGGCGTGGCCGACATCTGGCTAGCTCCTATCGCGATCATGACCTACCTCCTGATCAACGCGCCCCCCCTGATCCTCGGGTGTTTAGCTGTTGAAGCGTGGGAACTCTGCCACGAAAAAGCCGAAAAAGACGACGTAAGCACGACGCCATAAGGCTTCGAATTCCGCGACTTGCCGCAGATCGGTCACCTCACGTGGCCGATTTTTTATTGGACCCCGGACTCGATCACGAACCGCGAAACGGCGTTCTTCTGGATCGACGTGATGACAAGCGTCTCCCGCGCGCGCGTCATCGCCACATAGAAAAGCCGGCGCTCCTCGGATTCCGGGCTCTTGTCGTCCGGCACGACGCCCTCCTCCGCGCGGCTGATCCACACGTGATCCCATTCCAGCCCCTTGGAGCCGTGCATCGTCGTGAGCACCAATACACCGTCGCCGGGCTTGTTGTTATCCCGCTGCAGGAACTCGATGCGACTGGTAAACGGGCCGTTCAGGCGGCCGATCACGTCGTAGGTGCACTGGAGCGCGCGGATGGCAGGATCCCCTTTCGCGTACCCCATCATCCATTCGAACACGCCTTCGAGCGCGAGCGAATGGAATTCCCGCACGCAGAGCGACTGCCATTCAGCCAGACGCTTCATGAATGCTCGATACGCGGTCGCCGTGTCTTCGGTCAGGCCGAGCGCGACCAGATCCTGCTTCTGGCGCTGAACGAACTCTGCGCCCATGTCCCGATGGAGTGCGCGCAGATCAGGCGAACTGATCCCCATGTATCCGAGCACCGCGTCAACGCCGTTCTGCTTCCGACCTTCAACGATCTGTAGGAGATTACACATCAGTGCCGCCTGCGGCCGGTTGAGCACAGAACCACCGGACGCGCGGTAGTACGGCACGCCGTGCGACCGGCAGACCGATTCGATCGGATCGAGATTGCGGTTGGTGCGCGCGAGAATCGCACACGTCCGGCCGGCTGCCATTTGTGCCTGCAGCGCCTCGACTGCGGCAACGGCGTCTCCGTATTCGTCCTCGAAGCGCTGCGACGACACTGCGCCGCCGCCGCCGCGGTCGGCGTGCAGCACCTTCGGAATGCGATCGACGTTGTTGCGGATCACTCGGTCGGCCGCCGACAGGATCTCCGAGCGGCAACGGTAATTGCTGCCGAGCACGATCTTCTGCGCGTCGAACGTCCCGAGGAAGCTCTCCATGCCTCGGACGCCCAAGGCCGAGCGGAACCCGTAGATGCTCTGGTCGTCATCACCCACCACGGTGACCTGCGCGCCGGCGCGCGCGTGCAGCTCGACCCACCGATATTGAAGCGGGTCCGTGTCCTGAAACTCGTCGACGAGCAGATCCGTGAAGCGATATGGACGGATATCGCCGCTTTCCATGCCGGCCACGGCCAGCCGCAGCATGTCCTGGAAATCGATCTTGCCATTGCGCTCGAGCGCCTCCTGATAGGCGGCATAGAGCTTCGCTTCAGACGATCCCGGCTCAGCCCGACCGAAGTTTGTCTTGATCCGCTCGATAATCGGCACGGCTTCCTCGACCTTCCACTCGAAGCCGAGCTCCGCGATCGCGCGGCCCAGCATACCGAACCGGTCGCCGTCTGACGCGATATCGTGGCGCGCACGACCAGGCCGAACGATCTGCCTGAACGCCAGTGAGTGGAACGTCCCGGCGGTTAGCCGCCGCTTCGCGTCCGGCACGGCGATCGCCAGGATCCGCTCGCGAAGCTCGAGGGCCGCGTCCTTACTGAACGTCACCGCACCTACTACCGCGGCGGGATCCTCCAGTAGGCGCGCAGCCTTGGTCGCGATCGTCTTGGTTTTTCCTGCGCCGGGACATGCGATCGCGACGCAGTGGCGGCGCAGGAGTGCCACCTCACGCTGTTGGGGATTCAGCTCGTCGAGCATGGCACTCACCGCGCCTCCCTATCGACCGCGGACGGTCGTCATCAGGCGCAGGTGCGTCATGTAGCCCCGCACGCCGATCGGATGAAACTTGCGCAGAAAGCGCGACGTTTCCTCGTCGGCGTCCGACTGATCGCGCACGCCGTTCCAGACCAGAAAGTCGAAGTGGTCCATCACCTGGTCGTACTTCAGCATCACGGACAGCAACCGCATCGAGAAGCGCGAATACGCCTCCACTGTGATATACAGGGACGGCTTCGTCACCGTCGGCGAAAACACGATGTCGCCGCGCGCGTGCATTTCGTTCTCGGTTCGCTCCCGAAAGCCGCGCGCCACCTCGAGCTGCTCATTGACGTACGCCTCAAGGTCGTTCAGCTGCTTATCGAAAAAGGTCGTCACCGTCTCCTGATCGTCGGCGCCGAACGTCGCCCGGCCGAACCGCTGCATGTTGATGCTCATCCGGTTCAGATACGGCCACCATTGCTCGAACAGCGGCTTGAGCCGCGTGTGCTTCAGTCGAACGTCAGTCGACACGACCGCAGCGCCGGACAGTTGCTTGTTCATCAGCTCGCGGCCGATTTCGCGGCGGCGCTGAATGATGCGGACCCGCTCGGCCGGCGACAGCTCGCGGAACAGCTTGCGCGTGCGCGCGACCTGCTCGCGCTTCTCGTCGGCTTCGGCGGCGCTGATCATGCCCTCCCGTTGCAGCGTCGCCGCATCCAATTCCATCTGCGCCAGCTCGTTCTCGAGCTCGACGTCGTCCGCACCGTCGGTCGTCGGCCGCGCGGCCGGGCCGATGGAGGTGCTTTCGGTTCCGCCGCCGGCCGCGGTCGGGACCGGCCCGTTCGTCGGATGCTCTGCCGTCTTCTCTCGTGCCTCGTCATCGAGGACGTGCGTCTCGTTGTCAATCGTGGTCATCATGGTCCTTTGGATGGGTGAGTAACCGCACGCGCGGCATGCGTCTATTCTTGCGAGGTGGCGCTCCGGAATCGGCCCGAAACATGGACGATTTCTGCACGCTTTCGCCTAAGGTCCTGGCGGCATGAAAGCGATCGAATGTGACGTCAAAAAAGACAATGCCCCTCAACCGGTTGAGGGGCATTTGGCGGAAAGCTCCATAAATTCGTATAGCTTTCTGTCCTATTTCGTCTCGGCCGCGCGCAGATGTGAGAGGAAAGCCGTCTTACCCGCACCAACAGAGCCAATCACCAACGTGTGGCCCACGTCGGCCGTGTGAGCAATGATTCGAAACGGCGCAAGTGGCTTCACATCCGCAGCCGTCCACGACGGGACGCCGGCAGCGACACACACGACGACCGGCGCGTACTCGGCATCCGTATCGACCTGAACAAAGGAGAGATCGGTCGGAAGCAACTCCTCGGAGTCGGCGTTCGAGACGCCACCAAGTCGGTCGAGGAACGCGCGCGCGTCAGGCTCGTCGACGAACGTCCGGGCAGTTTGCTTGGCCTTCACATGGGCCAAGACATCGCCCGAATCACGAGAAAAGAACGCCCAGCCGAAGAAGCCGTTGTAGTCGAGTAACGTGCCTCTCGACGTCGAATGAATGATGAGGCGCATGGTTCTCCTTTTAGAGGAAAGAGGTTACTGGTACGACGACGCCGCCTTCCAGAGCAGCACACCGAGGCAACCGGCGATCGCGATCCAGTAAGGTGTCAGTAACGGGATCGGCGCGATCAACACCGTGAACGCAACGCCGAACACCAGCAGAATGCCGTGCCCGGCCAAATGAAACGAAACCGGGCTTACATAGCCAGCAGCAGCAGCACGGATCTTTCGATGCACTGTTCCGTCGACGAACATGGCAACGCAGAATGTCAACGTACCGAACAACCAGAGCTTCATGATCGTGAGCCGGTACACCACCCGATAAATCAGCCGCCAGAAGTTATGAACCCACGTGCTGGCCAGATTAGTCATTCCGCCATCATCCGCGTCCGAGCCGCGCGTGGTCTCAAGCGATGCCGCCACCACGCCAGTGTCCACGAAGTACCGCCTGAACAACCGGTTCGTGGTCGCCACAGCCCGGTCCGCCCGATCCTCGCCGATCGTCGCCACCACCGAGCGAGCTTCCGCTTCCGGGATCTCGAATAACGATCGGTTCGGTACGACCGGCATGATCGCGACGGCCACCAGTGGCACGAAGAAGAACCATACCTTCACATGCCGGACAAACCGACTATCCGCCATGGCTACCTCCCATCAGCGTCAGCAGGGATTCGATCGCCCGGCAGGCCAGGTAGCTCGGAAACGCGACGAGACCAAACAGCCCAACGTAGAAGTGAAGTGGGCGGCGACCGATGAACATCGCGAGCGCATAGGCCAAAGCGTTACGCCCACGCGCGAACTCGGCCGGCACCGGTGCATTCGCATCATCCTGGGCGGACGCGGTCGACATCACGCGGCGCGCGACGTCGTCATCAACCCTGGCCAGCGTCCGAATCAGAAAACGCGTGAGCGACATCGTATCCCTCGAAGTAGAGTCGGAAGTTCTCGCCTGTCAGCGCACGCGCGGCGAGCTGGAATGCGGCCGAGCGCTGGCTGACGTTCTCCGGACAGCGTTCGTCGACCACCTCGGTCGGCAGATGTGCGTGACGCGCCTCGAACGCAGTGACCGGCTCGAACATCGGTGACCATACATGGCAGCGTTCGCCGTCGCGCGCAACGTAGCGTCGGGCATAGAGCAGGTGCGCCGACGCGAACAGTCCCTGCATGAACGCGACGTGCGGATCGCCGGTCTTTCGTACACGCCTGACCCCATCGAGTCCCTCCGTGAGCATCTCCTTGACGAGTGGGTCCGACTTCCCGATGAATTTCTCACCGATGAAGTCTGCCACGCGCGTGCACGCGAGCTCCAGTTCCGGCGCCAGCGTGAACACAGGGATCAGGCGGGCCGAAAGCTTATGGTCGCGGATGATTTTTTTGAAGACGACAGACATGCTTTGGTTTTCAGCCATTTAGGATTGGAATGCGTCCCTGATACACCGCACCGCCCGAAATCCGCATGAAGTACTGCAGGTTCGGAAGGCTCTGTATCAGGCGGGATGGAATCAGCGGTACTTTCTCCAGTTGGAGCGAGCGAGACACCGATCCCGTAAATTCGCCGACGTGTGACTCGCTACCCGTGCTGGTCGAACTCGACATCACCAGATTGCGGATCGCCGTCTCCCCGACCTTGTCGGAGAACCAGTCCGCCGTGTCGGTGTCCTCTAAGCGTAAGATGATCTGGTTGTTCAAATTGCCCAAAACCTGCAGCATTTTTGCGGCATTTCCGAGCTTCGCCTCGATGTCCGAGCGCGTCTGGAATGCGACGAACGCCTTGAAGCCTGCGCCACGCCCCTTGTTCAGAATCTGGATCACCTGTTCGTTGATCGCCTCCGCGACCTCGTCGATGATCAGCACGACCTCCGGCGGGGTCTCGTAGAAGTTGTAGATTGAGCCGCAGACCGCTGACACGTCGGCGAGCAGCATCGACATAATCGCCTTCGCCACGATGCTGTTCGACAGCGAATCGGCCCCCACGTGGAGCACCGCCTTCTGGCGGATGATCTTCTCGATGGTCCAGATCTCGCGCTCGTCCTCGAAGTCGTCGACCTTCGGCGCCAGCATCAGGCCGGTTTCGCCGGTTGCGAGCATTTGCAGCAGCGGGAGCGCCGACGCTATGATCCGCATGTAGTGTTCGCGGTCGTGCGTGTGCGTCGATATCAGCCCATCGATCGCCTCGTGGCCGCGGTCGAGTGCCGCGAACCGTGCCTGGTACAGCGCGACCATGCCGTCCACTTTGGAGACGCCGGGCTTGTTGGCCATCTTCACCGTGTCGGCCGCAACTTGCGTTTCCCAATCCGTCAGACCCTGTTCGAGAAAGAAGCGCTTCAGCGCCTTCTCCAGCAGCGTCGCGATGCCCGACTGGGCATACTTGAGGATCGACCGCAGGTTCGGCTTGTCGCCGATGTACAGCTCGCCGTTTACCGAGCGGCTGATGAACAGGTACGCAAAGTCGCGGAACGGCCCCTCTTCCATCAGCTGCGCGATCCGGCTCGGGATTTCCGAAGGTTGCGACCAACTATCGAGCGGCTCCAGGCGAATCGATTCCGACGGCTTAGCCTGATTGAAGTACAGAAACTTCCGGCCCGCCCGCTGGCACTCGCGCTCCACCCGCAGCTTCCATTCCTTGTCGTTTTTCGGATCGAAGTCGAGCAACACATCGCCGAGATGGATCACCTGGGTGGAAATGCACTCGTAGGTACGCGTCTTCCCCGCACCGGTCGTGCCGCCCACCGCGGTGTGGCCGCCCATCGCCTTGTAGTGGAATGGCACGTAGCCCTTCGCCGGTTCCAGTCCGTGGATCCACGAGACACCTTGCGGCATGCGGTCCCTGATACTGTCCTTCGGGGCAAAGAGCCGCTCGATCATCTCCTCGAACTGACGTCCGGTTTTAGTCTTCGGCAGCCACTTCGGAAGGCCCGGGATATCCGTCGACGGCATGCGAAGAATGTCATGCGCGATCTGGCAGTGCTTCTGGGTCCACTCAAAGCCGGTGCCGAGAAACATCGCATTCGCTTCCGCTTTCATGCGTAACTGGATCGCGAGCAGCTTGGGCACCGCGAGCGTCGTCAGCCATTTCGTCGAGATGGCCATGCGGAATTTCAGCGCGCGCCAGACCTGCCCAGATCGAATCGCAAACGCCACCAGGGCGATCAGCGCGAATGCCCACGCATGCGGCATCCCGGACAGCGGCAACATGACAATCGCGAGCAGCCATACGAGCGCGGCCCTGAGCTCGTAGATCGGCCGAAAATGATTGATGTAGCCGTTCATAGGCCGCGCGCCTGAATCAACTCACCGGCGCGCGGTGCTAGCGTAACTTCCATCGGCTCGTTGGCAAGCAACAGACTCCGGCGACGCATGTGCTCGATCAGGGTGTCGCTCGCGATGCCGTAGCTACCGATCAGGCGCTTGGGCAGCACGAGGCCCAACTCGCTCCACCGCACCTTGGCCTTCCCAGCCTGAACGTCCTGACCGAGCGCACGGAAGAAATCCACGATCATGCGCGGCGCGCCCTTGAGCACCGCGTCGAAGGCTTCCGGGGACGGCTCGACGCGATGCTCCGCACGCATCTCAGCCGGATCGACCACGGCTGACGGTGCACCGGATTGCGTCGGCTGCGCGACCAGCCCGCTTGATTCAACAGGCGTCGGCGCGGCCAGTTGAGGTGGGTTTGACGTCGGCGTCGGCGGACTAGGCGCGCCGACTGCGCTTGCCGTCGCCCCTTCCGCGGCGGTTGTCGCTTGGGCGGTGGGGGTGGTGGGCGCGGCGGGCGTAATCGGTGACGGCGCACGTCCTTCCGCCGTCGTCGCACCGGGCGCCGGCGCGGCAACCGTCGACGAGGCAGGTATGGTGGCCGGCGCCACCACCGGCTCGAGCTCGCCCGCGACGTGGATCGCTGACGGCACGGCAAACTTCACCGGCTCAAACACGCCACGCTGCGCTTTCCGATCGAACTCCGCCGCCGTCGAAATCGCCTGCCGGACCACCCGATGGGTCAACGATTCGACACCGACGGGGCTCGCGGTCGGGTTGATCGACCCGAACACCTCGGCCAGCACCTCCGCATCCAGGCCCGCGAGCAGTTCGCTGCCGACCAGCGCCTGCGCCAGCATTCCCGTGCGCATCCGCTCGACCGCAAGCGGCGCCGCCCGGCGCGTCACCCGGTAAGGACGCCCCCCCAGCCACGGCCCGGCCGGTCCGTGAATCGACGGATTCCAGACCAACTGATCGGCTTCTCGCACCACCTCGAAATGCCGATAGGGCTCATCCAGCCACGAGCAGATTGCGGCGAGGAACACGCCATAGTTGTATTGCGGCTCGATGCGCCGCCGGCGTTCTGACGGCAGGTTTGTGCCGAACTTCTGGCCGCCGGCCAGGCGCATCGCATAGAAGGCCGTCTCGACCGTGCAGCGGAATGCGCCACCAGGCTCCCGGTACAGCTCCGGACTGAGCGGAACGGACGAAAACCAATCGGCGCACCGATGCACGAGCGTGCGCCACTTGCGGTCGAATTCCGCTTGGCTGACTTCGTTGGCGCATTGCGCAATCAGATCGATCCGCCGTTCGTTGTTCGCGACCAGCACACTACGATCGATCGACTGAAACAGACGTGGCCCGCTCATCATGCCAGGCCCTTCGTCGCAAGCTTCGTCAGACTCTTGAACGCCCCGCCGCTCGCATTCGCGCCGCCGCCGAACATGGAGGCGAACTTCGGAACCTCGAACGACAGAATCAGCACGAAGATCGACAGATCGAGCGCCAGCGATCCAGCATACGGTGTGGTCAGCCCCTTCGAAATCGCGTTGGTAAACGCGCTCGTAATCGTGGTCGTCACCAAGCGCTGAAGGATCGCCGCAACAACCATATACATGCCGGCACTGATCATGTAATCAAGCCAGGTCTTGAAGTAGCCGCGCGTGAACTCCGACATACCCAACGCCAAGGCGATCTTGCCCATCACGATGCCGACGGCCATCTGAATGGTGCCCAGCGAAATGAAGAACAGAAATACGAGAGACGCGATCATCAGAAAGCCCCACGCGAACAACAGTGGCAACAGATTGATCGCCAGCGCGATGTAGCTCCACCAATGCCCGGCCTGGAAAGCCTCGATAACCGCATCGAAGATCGATCCCGCGGTTTTGACCATCGCGGACGGAAGCGACTGTGCATCGGTGCCGGACACAGCTACCGCCATATCGTTAAACCATTTATAGAACCCGGGCGCCCAGGTGGCGTACATCAGGAAGATCGACCCGAAGATGCCGAGAATCGCCAGGTCCTCAATCAGGGACTGCCACGCCGGCACGGGGTCCCGCGTTGCGGCATACCGAACGCCCGCGAGGGCAATCGTGATGCCTGCCAGCCCGCCCGCCATCTTGTTCGCGTACTGATCGAGCGGTTGACTCAGCGTCACCGCGAGGTCGATCAGATCCTTCATGATCTTCGCGATCTCATCGATCGCCGCCATTGCCCCCTTTGCCACCTCGCCCGGCTGGTAGCTTGAGCTCCATCCCGTGGTGCCCGATGGCAAATCGAACGCGTACGCGCTCGAAGCTGTGGCGACACCGATGAGCATCAGCACGAGCAGCGTCAAGGCCCCGCGGCGCAACCAGTTCGCAGAATCGTTGGCCATTACCGCCTCAGAAGCCATATGCCGACCGCTCGGCCTGCTGCTTCGAAATGAAGCGGTTCGCGTCCGCCGCCTTCTCCTTGTCGTCTTCAACCTGCTGCGCATCTTTCTGCGAGTCGCGTTGCGCCTTCGCTGCGTTCAGTTGAAGAATGTCGGCGTTCTGGCTCGTCACGATGTCGAGGTAATGCGTCGTGATCTCCGCCGTCGCCTGCGCGGTTGGCGACAACGACAGTTGAGACTGCAGCTCTTGTCGGCGCTTCGCCAGATCGTTCGTGTGCTGCATGATGTTCGATCCCATCTGGAACAGGTTGCGCACCACCTTGTCGTTCTGCTGATAGAGCGTGTTCATGTCGGCGAACCACTGCTCATTGGTCTTGCCTGACCGACTGACCAAGGTCTGCACCTGAGACACCCACTCACGCCCCTGCTTCAGATCGCCATACAGGTCTTGCATGGTCCCGACCAGAGTCTTGACCTTGTTGATGTCGCCGGCGATCTGGTCATACGCGGCCTTCCACGCGGCTGGATCGAGATTCTTTGCCTGCAACAGCTGGTTCGCCATCATCTGGTACTGGTACATGATGTTGGTGTTCTGGTAGATCTCGCCACGCACAGCCTTCGCGGCCGTGATGATGTTCTGCGCGAAGTTGGCCGCATCGAACACAGGCATGCCCGACGCGGACGCGCTTCCGGCCACGACCAACATGACGGCGGCCGCCGCCGCGCGAAAGTAACGGATATTCATGGGATCCCCTATCAGTCGAGAGTCATCATTTCTTGGAGGTACTCTTCACGCCAGTGCGGCGAGCCGGAGTCGTGGTGTTTGTCGAGCACCCGTTGGGCCGCGCCGTCGGCGCGCAACACGGCGAGAGCTTCTTTCGGGAATTGCGCCTGGAGCATCCGTGCGTGGTCAGGGGTCACCCACAGGTAATCGCGGTTGGGCACCGCGTCGGCAATCATGTCGATCAGGTCGTCGGTCAGGCCGAACACATCCCGATACAGGTGCTTGTTGTTGCGTGCGTCCCGGTTCGGCAGGAAGAAGAAGTTCGGGATGTTCTCCTTGAGAATCTCGAAGTTCTTCACGCGGGCGAGCTGCCCGAGCGATTGGGTCGCCATCACGAGCGTCCCGTTCAAGCCGCGGATCGTGACGGCCCATAGTTCCAGGCGGGCATAGAAGCGTTCATACTGGAAGAAGAACCCACACTCTTCGACTTCGATGATCGTGAAGCGCTTCCCGTCCAGCCATTGCGAGATGCGATAGAACGCGTAGTCCATGAATAGCGCGGCGGCGACCGGGTATTTCTCGAACAGGTCGCCCATCTCGATCGCGATATCGTCCGACAGCGAGAACGCATCCTCGACGTGATCAAAGAAGCGACCGTTCTTCTCACCTTGCGTCCAGATCTGGAGGCGCTCGCGCAGCTCCATTGGCAACAGCGTGTTCAGCATCGACAGCGTCCAGAGTTCGCGGTCGTACTCGCCGCCGCCGAGCGTTGCGACAGCCTGATAGATATCCGTCTGCTGCTGCGGCGTGCAGTGGAAGTCCTCATCCTCGATCGCCATCTGCACCCATTCCGCCACGTAGGTCCAGTGCCGCTTATCCGCCAGCAGCGAAAGCGGGTTGACCGGCGTGGCCGCGCCGAACCGCCCAGTCGCATCGACAAAGCGACCGTTGGCCATCACCGTCGGAATCCGTGTCGACCGGTTCTTGTCGAACTTGATCCGGCGCGGGTTGTGGCGCCCGGACTGCGACACGAGAAAGTTCAGGAAGATCGTCTTGCCCGCCCCGATCGGCCCGACCACGAGCGTGTGCGACTTGCCGCCCGGTTGGTGCAGCGTCACGCGCTGCAGCGTTCGGTGACGGGTGGGCAGAACGGTAAGCGGCCCAGTCTGCTCGCCGGTCTGTTGGGTCAACCACTGGTTGATCGGACTGCCTTCCTCGACCCCGCGCAACGGCGCAATGTCGGAAACGCACGGCGTTTCGACGAACTGCAGGCGTTTTTGCTGATCCCACCGTCCGGGCAACGTGGTCGCCCATGCCGCCGGGATGTTGCGGGTCTCCAGGATGACGCCAAACCCCGCATTGCCGATGCGGCCGACGACTTCGCGCGTGTTGTCGTCGCACTCCTCGACCGTGTCTCCATAGACGACCACCGAGATGTTGGCGAACCCATACTGCGTCCCATCGGCCACCAGTTTCGCCAGTGCATTTTCAGCCTCTTCGGCAAGGATTTCACGCCCCTTGTCGTTCTTTTCCGCCTCCTGCTTTTCATCCTTCGAGAAGAAGCTCTTCAGGATCGCAAGCGGGTTGAACGCCGCGACCTTGTAGAACTTGCGCATCTTCTCGATATAGACTCGCGCCTTGTGGGTCGACAGGAAGCGGAACATGACGCAGATGTCGAGCTCGGCGTCGACGTCCGCCAGGACATCGAGGGCGGCCTCCTGAAACCCCATCCATTCCTTCACGGACACGATCTTCGCGTACCGCTTTCCGTACGCTGACTCGAACATCAGGTGCTCCGTGCCGTACGTCACGAACGTCTCGGTCAAATGGGTGTCCAGCATCGTGACCGGGTAGCGAACGCGGCGCGGCGGAACGGAGGGGTTCGCGGTCTGGTGCAGGAACGCCATGACGTTCTGCAGTTGCAGGCGCTTCATCTTGAGGCGCGTCACGCCGCCCTTGAAAGCGTCGATAACCCCCTCGAACCGCTTGATGTCCGACGTGATCCGCTCCATGTCGAACGCGAAAGCGCTGCGTGCAAAAAGCACGTCCCGGAGGGTTTCCCACAGAGCGACCGGCACCGATTTGCCGCCGACCGTCATGTGGTAAGCCACTTTCTCGAAGATCTTGTTGATCCCGGTCTCGGGCGTGTAAGCAAGCGCCAGAGAATGGGTGTTGCGGAAGAACTTGCCGCTGCCGACGTGTGCGCGGTTGATGGCATCGATGCGCTCGTCGATCCGGGACGAGAATCCCCCCTGTATGTCCCCACGGACACGCCGATGCGACAGTCGCCACCACGCCGTTACCCGGTGGTCGAAGTTCTTGCACGCATGATCGAGGTTGTCTCGCGCTGCCGAAATATCCGCCTTGTTCGGCGAGTCGGCGTCGATCCCGTCGAACGTGAACACCGTCAGCAGCGACCCATCCTTGTCCAGGACAAGCTCAGGGGTGACCATCGTCGCCCATGGCGCGATCTCCTGCATCGGGCCACGCTTGATTTTCGAACTCAACATTGCAGATCCTGATCGAACCCGTAGGGACGCTTAAACCGAACCGAAAACTTCGTCGTGGGCAGTGGCTCGTGTACGTCCGGATAGCGGTTGTAGACGATGAGCACCTCCTTCCACCACGGATCGGTCGACGACAGCCATCGGAGCACCCAATGGATGCCAATTCCGACGACCAGGAACGCGGGCGTCATCGCGCTGTAGCAGAGCAGCGTCGTGATCGTCCCGTTCGCGATCGCAAGTCCGCGCTCCGCCCCGCCCAGCTGGCGGGGCAGCGACAGCGAACGGCTGACTTTCTTCGGCTTACGCACAGGTGTAGTCGATGTGCATGCGGTTCTTCACGATCGGAATCGCACACGCCGCGACACCGAGGCCGATGAAGACGGTCGCGAGAAACTTGACGATGTTGCTCTCGGAGTTCGCGATCATGATCGCGGCCATGATGATCACCACGATGCCGATACAGAAAAGCACCGGCCCGCTCACATAGGCCTGGATCAGACAGATCATCGACGCCGCGTTGCCGAGATCGCTCAGATCCACTGCATGGGCTGCCGGTGTGGCAAACGCGATCGCAGCAGCGATCAGCGTGGAGCGGATCTGGCCGCGACCGAACAGGTAGTGCGCGGCGCCGTGTACTTTGGTGGACGCCGAGTGAGCAAAAGCGTTGAACAACTTCTTCATTGGAAACCCCGTATGGTTAGAAAACGCGCTCGAGGACGTAGTCCCCGTTTTTGAAACCCTTGATGGCGAGCACTTCCGACACGTGGCGCAGCTCGCCCGTGCGACGCAGGTGCACGACGTAGTGAAAACAATCCGCGATAGCCTTGCGCATGTCGGCAAGCTCCCAGCGGCTCCCCGTGGGGATGCCGAGCATCGCCAGACTCTCGAGACGACTCAGTGCGCCGCGCGCGTCGTTCGAGTGGATCGAGCCCATGCCACCGTCGTGGCCGGTGCTCAATGCCTGAATGAAGTCGTAGGCTTCGCCGCCCCGAACCTCACCGACGATGATTCGGTCGGGCCGGAAGCGCAGACATAGCGCGACGAGGACCTGCGTGGTCACGCCCTTGTCGGGGTTCGACAGCAGCCGCACGCGATTCGGCGCAGACAGCTTGAGTTCCATCGTGTCTTCAATCGTGATGACACGCTCCTCTGGCGGGATCTCCGCATTCAGCGCATTCAGGAACGTCGTCTTGCCGGTCGACGTGCCGCCTGCCACCAGGACGTTCGCTCGGGATCGAACCAGCGCCCGGAATGCTTCTCCCAGGACCTCATCATGCGCACCCGGCGGAAAGATCGCGCGCTCGACCTCGCGGCGCGCGTGGACGAGCGAGAACGCGCCCATGCCGACGTAGTCGGACAACGACAGGTTCGATTCCCGATGCTTCCGGATCGCAAGCGCATGCCCGTCGATCGCGGTCGGCCGCATCACGGAGGCGATCCGGAGATTCTTGTGGCCGCCGTTGATGATCCCCTGCGCAGTACCGGCTTTCGCGGACTTTTCGACCGACGACGCGAGCGACAGAATGGCGCCCTGCAGCTTCGCGGGATTGAAGCGCAGGTCCAGCTTGTGCATCTCACCTCGCCGCTCGATCCAAACGTTGTCGTAGTCGTTGATCATGATTTCGGCAACGTCGGGTGCATCCAGCGGACCGGTCAGTTGGTCGAGCGACGCGAAGAACAGCTTCACCGCGTTGTCTTCGAGCGGGCGGACCTTGAGCAACTCTTCCGCAGTGATCAGCGCGCGCGGGCGAGACGCCGGCACATCAGCCACCGGACCTTCGACAGGCGGCTGATGCGCGGTTGGCGGATTCTGGGCAATTTCGGACATGCAGCTATTGTTCAAGCTGCGCGCGCCGCCGGCGGACCGAAAGAATGGCGAAATTCAGCAGCTTTCGTCGCGCCCCAAACGCCCGCGGTTTCGACTGGTCTGGCATACGCCCGCGTCAACCAGTTGAGGGGGCTAGCCGAGAAAGCTCCAGAAAAACGTACAGCTTTCGTCGGATTCCCCGACAACGTTCCATGGTTGCCGTTTCGTACAGGCGAAAAAAAACCCGGTCACGAGGACCGGGTGGGTGAAAGAAGATGGGCGCGTGACCGCGGCGCTCAGCAGATGACCTCGACCATCTCGCCGAAGGGCGCGCGTCGCGCACGCTTGAGCGGCGTGGTCGACGCCCAAAGCACCGGATAGGACGGCGCTTCTTTCGGAAACGCCCCGTCCATATCGGTCAGGTAGACGAGAAACGCGGGATCGATCCCTTCTGCCAAAATGCGACGGAAGGGGTCGACAAACGACGTCCCCCCGCCACCTCTCAACGGAGCCAGGTCGACCGGCTCGCCACGCTCGAACACTTGCACTTGGGTGACGCGCGTGTCGCAGTCCATGACAACCAGACGGCGAGGTCGAACCGCATCGAACATGGACTCGATCTCGGCGGCAAACTGCGCCTGCGTCGCGTCCCACACCGACCCGCTGGCGTCACGCACGAACACCGCGTCGCCTACCGCCGGCTCATTCAACGACGGCAAATACAGCCCGGCGTGAAGGTAGCGGCGATTCGGCTGCGCCCACGTGTAGTCGGTCGGTGCCGCTTCCTGCGCAAACCGGTGCAGGAGCGAGCGCCAATCGACAACCGGTGCAACGGCTTGCTCGATGCCAGCTTGCAGGGCACCGCCGAGCTTGCCGGAGGCCTGGGCGGCTTTCGCCGCCTGCAGGACCGCGACCTTCCACTCGGCTTGCTTCGCCGCCTTGTCGGGCCCCGCGTACTGGCGAACCTCACCGCACGACGGACCTGCATCGGGTTGAGGCGAACCGCAGCCAGCGGGATCGGCCGACGGCTGATTCCCGTCTGCCTTACCCGATGGCCCGTCGCCTTGCTTCCCAGCGCCCTGCGTGGCCTTCTGCCGCGCCTCGTTCTGCCGCGCGCCGTAGATTTCCTCGGCCGACCGGCCCTTGAAGCGCGGGTCGACAAGTCCACCAGGCGGCAACTGCAGCCCGGCATCGAGCACGATCGGATTCACGGCGTAATCGCATGCCTCGTTCCAACCCTTGTGCTCGCGGTAGCCCTGACGCCAACAATGCCCGTTCGCGACGTGCCATACCTCGTGGGCGAGCACGCCGCGAACCTGCAGGTCGTTCAGGCCGGCCGCGTACACAGGGTTGTAGCCCAGCGATTCGCTGTCCGTCCAGAACGTTTCGCAGGTCGGATCCTCGACAACCTTGAGCCGAAGCGCCAACGCCCCGACGAACGGGTGGTCGAGGACAAGCGCCGTGCGCTGCTTCGCGATGCGTTCAAAAAGTCGCGTGTCCATGGCGACCTCATGCGGCGAAACGCAGCGGCGGAAGCTGGATCGCCTGATCGGTCACCTGATCCGCGATCGGCGCTGGTGCGCCGCCCATGAACGCCGCCATCAACCCTTCGATCTCGGTCGCCTTGGCAGCAACCTGCGAACGCAGCACGTTGGATTCCTTCAGTTCCGCGCCGGTGTGTGTGGCCAGATGCGTCTTGGCCTGCTCGAGGATATGCGCCAGCTTCGGATCGTTGCTGAAATTCAGCTTCGGCAACAGCTCGCAGAGCTCACGGACATGGTTGGCGACGTCCATGCGAACGTTGCTGGATGCGTACAGACGGTTCGCCATCGTCGACACGGCCTCGTACAGCCGGCCGACCAGATCGTTGTTCGCGGTCTTGATCGACTCGAACACGTGCTGGTCGATCTCGGTACGCAGGTTCGTCAGCACGTCGCTTGGCAGGTCGACGCCGAATTGGCTCGCGTCCGGGAATGGCAGCACCGACAGCTTGATGCCGAATTTGCCGGACAGCTCGGCCAGCGACGGATAGTCGGCCTCGTTGTACAGGCCGTTCATCTCGGCACGCGCCTGCTCCTTCAGATCCAGGTAGTTCGTCAGGAACACGGACACTGCGAGATCGAACTCGTCCTTCATCGCGCGCATGCGTTCGGCCACATCCATGTAGATCATGGTCGGCAGCAGGCGCACGCCCAGTTGGTCGTACTTCAGCGTCCGGCCGTAGTAGTAGGAACGGATCCGGTTGCCGATCGACAGCACTTCGGCGTAGCTCGGCGCGTGCTCGGGCAGCAGGCGCTTGTTGAAGCGGCCAATGCCGCGCGCGTGGTGGCTCTTCTCGACCTCCTCGGTGACCTTGCCGTCGTAGCGACGAGCGACCCACGTGGAAATCGTGACGGACGACAACATGACCTTGGACTTCAGATCGGTGATGTTCATGGAATAACTCCAGATAGAAAGTGAATCGATAAGACGAAAAAAAGCCACGGCGAGCGAGCGCGCCGTGGCAACAGGAACTGCGATGGAAGGTAGGTGGCGATCAGTCTTCGCCGCGGATGATCTTGCCGATCTCCCCGCCTTGTGCGCAGACGAAGGCAGGATGGCTCTGCAGCTCCGGCTTGCGCACGGTCGCGTCGCGCACGAGGACCGCCGTGAATTCGCGGTGGCCGGCGTTGACGAGGCGATCCGCGTACCGCAGGACTCGCTCGAAGTTGCCTTCGCCGGCCTGGCAGGCAAGCGCGGTCGTCAGCGCATACAGCACGCTCGGCTCATCCGGAATCGGCCCAAGATCGGGGTTCATCAGAATCGCGTCGACCGACGGTAGCGCGCGGTAGATCGAGAGGAAGCTGACGAACTCGGCCGCCGCGCCCTCGCCGACCGCGCCGCTGACCGAATGGGTCAGCAGGTGTGCGGGGACGGACGGGAACACCCTGGCCACGAAGCCCCAGCTGCGCGGGCTCGGCGATGCCTCGATATCGCGGCTCGTCTTAACGACCGACAGCAGATCGGGCCGGAACCGGAGAAATGCGATCAGCTCCGGCGGCACGTTGTGCGCGACCGCCCAGCGCGTCCAGTCGTTGATCGTCGGCTCCAGTTCAACCACCGCGGCAAAGCGCGAGATGACCGGATCGAGAATCCCGGCCACACCGGCGTTATCGCCGCGCCGGTTGGTCGCAGCCACGAACGTCACCTGATCCGGCAGCTTGTGCTCGCCGATGCGACGGGCGAGCAGCAGTTGCATCTTTGCAGCCTGCACCGCCGGCGATGCCTGCCCAAGATCGTCGAGAAACCAAAGCAGCGGCCGGCGCGCGCTCAATGCGAGCTCGAGGTCGCCGAACGGCAAGAACCGCGCACGTTCGCCGTCCGATGACGGGAACGGCAGGCCCTTCGAGTCCGTCGGATCTTCGACCACCGGATGGCTGATGAGCAGCTCATGATCAGTCGCGGCCGCAGCGGCTTCGACGATGTCGGATTTGCCGATACCCGGCCGGCCACTGATCAGCACCGGAAAGCGCTGCGGAATGTAGATGCTGAGCAGCTCGGTGAGCTGCGTGGGGGAGAGTTTCATGGGGGTTCCTTGAATAGAAAGCCCCACGGGACCGCGCCCGACAGGGACGTGACCCTGCGGGGCGATTGGAGATGCCGCGATGCGGCGTGTCGATGCGTCCGAAGACGCCGTTTGATGCTTAAGCGTGCGCGCGCGCGAGCGCGATGGCCTGCTTTTCCGTCAACGATGACCGCGGCACGCATTTCGCGCGCGTCACGATCATCACGCCGTATACGTCCGCGAGCACGCGGGCTTCCGGGCATAGTACGAGCAGCTCGTCGGGGCCGATCGGCGCCGGCGAACGATTGCGCCACACGTTGATCGCGCCTTCGATCTCGGCGATCGAGACGACGTCCGGTGGGAGGCGGGTTGATACGTCGCGTAGGTTCATGGGTGACCTCGAAAGTGTCGCCCCGTGAACGACGCCCTGCAGGACGTGATCCCCTAGGGCAGGAAAAGGCCGCTTCGCGGCGGGTTCGATGCGTCGATGACGCGGTAAGTAAAGCCAGTGTAGGCGTCCTTGTGCCACACGCTGGCCGGAAAGGTCGGGAAAAGCGAGCGGCTTTGGATCTGCCACGCCGCGAATGGACGAAAAAAACCGGCGCACGAGGCGCCGGTTGTTCGAAATTGGCTGAAGCTCCAGCCCTCACGTCCCAAGTAGGTCGCCTTGGGCCTCCAACACCGGGAGAAGCTGCTCGCGGAGTTCGGCGTCCCGCTCACGCATCCTGCGCGTTCGCTCGTCGCCCACCCCGTTGTGCTTCTCGACGACGTAGATGAAGTACTGGGGCTTCGCCGGCCCCGGCCACGCTCGCCACTCGGCCATGATCCGTACGCGCGTCTGCGGATCACACGCGAAGTACGACGCACGCCCCTTTCGCCAAACGCTTGCGTCGTGGTCGCGCATTCGCTGCTCGCCCTTGCGGGCTCTGGCAATCCGCAGCGCCTTCTCCGCTTCGATGTCCGTCTCGGGCGCCGGCGCGAGTTGGTCTGCGAACAGCGGGCAGTCGCGCTCGAGCTTCCGCGCGACACGCTTGTGCCGATTGAGGAACGCCAGTTCCTTTCGACGCGTCCAGATGTAGTCCTCGTAACGCACGGCTCGATCGAATCGCATGTTCTGCTCCTCGATCAAGCCGCGAGTGGCGTCAGTCGGGAACGCGCATAGTCCAGCGTGCCGTTCTTTGAGTGCAGCGTTCGCCCCTCAGTCGAGCCAGGCTTGGCCAACGCGTAGCGCGTCGCCGCACCATGGCGAAAGCTGCGGATCTCGGAATACCCGTCAGCGATCGCACGATCGACATGCTCGACGCCCGTGATGATGACGTTGTCCTCCGCGCGGTACCGGGCGCGGCCTGCCTGCTCCCTCGCGTCGTTGGCGGCCTCTTGCGCACGCCGCTGTGCTCGGGCGGCGTCCTGCTTTGCCTCCCACTCGCCTTGCGCCGCCTCGTCGTACCCACAAAACGCGAAGATCGCGCGCCGCCGGCGGGCCGAGTTCAATCCGCGCAACGACAGTCCAAACTGCTCGCGCAATACCTGCTTGCTGTGGTCGTTCCAGCCATCAGGGTGATCCAGGACCGTCAGCAGGGTGCCAACGTCGCGGGCTTCGACAGCGGCCGCGAACTGGTTCGGCCATTCGAACGTCGTACGCCCTCGATCCAGCGTCGCCATATCGGTCTGCAGGGCATACTGCCGCTGCGAGATCAATCCTTTCTGGCGGTCGGCTTCGAGCCTGTCCAACGACTTCTTCAGGACGGCATCCCCGATCAGCTCGCGCAACCGTTCGGCAACGGGCGACCCGGCGGTACCAACATCCACCGGACACTGATACTGCGCCGGAAGGTCCAGCTTGTGCACGAGGCCTGCGGCGTACAGCCGGTCGTCGACGTCGGTGTACGTGATGTCGGCCGGGGCCGACTTTAGCGTCGCGACGATGCCGGCGCCGAGCTCGCTGTCGATCGGCCGCCTTTCATGCCGGAAGATCGACACCGCGTGCTGCATGACGTCGTACGGAAGCGAGTTGCGAAGAGCCGGCACGTCCAGGAGAACCGGGAACCACTGCAGGTCGTACCGGAAGTGTTTGGTGTCGCCCCGGTAGTCCGCGAGCACCGTGTCCGGGATCGGCTGATCCCGAAACAGCGCATGGGCGACATGCACCTCGTGCCGGCCGTTGACCCCGCCCGAGAGCGAGAGCCGCGGGCCTTGCGACGTGTAGCCGAACAGGGTGTTCGCGACCTGGTCGCAAACATCGCCCAAGTGAAAGCGGTGGCCAGCGGCTCGTGCTGCCTCTACCTCCGCCTCGAGCTGGTCGCCAGACAGCAGCCACGCCGGTCTCGACGCGAGCTCGAACACGAACTGGAAGATTTCCCAGCGCTTGCGGGTGATCTGCCATGGTTGCAGGTGCTTTCCGTCCTTGATGAACCAGCGCTCCCGAAGCTCGGTAAAGAGCGACGTGAAGATCGCGTGCGCGGTGCCCGGCTGGCGAACCGTCAAGATGCCGTTGTAGCGCAGGATCGGCACCGGGGTACCGCCGTGCATCAACGAGATCTCCGGCGTTTCGTACGCAGACAAGGTCGCGTCGTGGAAGAACACGTGAAAGACGTGCGCGAGGGTATCGACGTGAACCACTGCGTCGGGCGTGTGAATCGTGTACATGGGTGGTTGTCCTTGCAAAAAGGGGAAACCACCTCGTCCGGGCAGTTGCCCCGGATTGGGAGAAAGAGAGGGTGATGTGGAGCAGCCCCCTGAAACGCCGGACACAGTCACCCACTTACAATAACGGGTAGGCATAAGACTGTGTTTTTGACTAACACCAGGCAGGAAGTGATGGAAGTGTTGACGGGCCCGGAGC
>Ga0157367_1000149_pt1 | contig 36002 bp, 32 predicted proteins | sample AttbisABBM2_FD_113142 | JGI IMG/M metagenome (GOLD analysis project Ga0157367, IMG submission 113142) | Fungus gardens microbial communities from leaf cutter ant in Botucatu, State of São Paulo, Brazil - Atta bisphaerica ABBM2 | ecosystem: Host-associated > Fungi > Mycelium > Unclassified ... | reverse complement strand
TTTTCTCCCTTTGAAAGATCACTCATAAAAAACAGATGAATCAGATCAATGAATTAAATTTGAGGATCAGAGAAATGAAGTTTTTATTAATACAGTGGCTATGAGTTTGACGGCGATATCTGTTTTTATTGCTCCCTTAACTCAGGCAGAGGTGGTGCCATCGGTTTCTTTTAATGAACCATCAATTCAGGCACATAAAGTGTCATCAATTGCCGTTAGCAATCTGCAAGCAGGGCAACATGCCGAGCAAGATACAAATTGGAAGAATGTACCAACTCAATTTATTAATGCAGGTGGCGTTAACTTCGCTTACCGAGAATATGGTCAACAAAACGGTGGAATGCCTGTCATTTTCTTAAATCACTTGGCGGCTGTTCTAGATAATTGGGACCCACGAATTATTGATGGAATTGCGGCTAAACATCATGTGGTGGTGTTTGATAATCGTGGTGTTGGTGCTTCTACAGGTAAACCAGCTCAGTCAATTGAGCAAATGGCAGACGATGCGATTGCATTCATACAAGCAAAAGGCTTTAAGCAAGTTGATTTATTTGGCTTCTCGATGGGCGGCATGATTTCACAAGAGATTGCTTTAAAGCAGCCAAATTTAGTTCGAAAAATGATTTTGTCGGGAACTGGTCCTGCGGGCGGTACAGGCATTAGTACCGTAGGGCGAATTTCTAATTGGGATTTAGTCCGTGGAATGGTGACTGGTCAAGATCCTAAAGTTTATCTTTTCTTCACACGTACAGAAAATGGTAAAGCTGCCGCTAAACAGTTTATTCAACGTATTAATGAACGTACCGAAAACCGCGATAAAGAAATCACCCTTTCTGCCTACCGTGCTCAGCTTAAAGCACTCAAAAAATGGGGAAGTAAGAAACCTGCCGACCTTTCTGTGATTCAACAACCTGTGTTAGTTGCTAATGGCGATCATGATCGAATGGTCCCAACAGTGAATACCTATGATTTGGCAAAACGTTTACCAAATAGTTCTCTCGTAATCTACCCAGATGCTGGCCATGGTGGAATTTTTCAGTTCCATGAAGATTTTGTAAAACAATCACTTACATTCTTAGCGAAATAAGAATTTAAATTTAGGACAATGACGATGACAACAATTACACACCAAACAGCCGAGACCCAATTCATTGAAGTAGATGGAGCAAAATTTGCCTATCGTCGATGGGGTAACTCAAACACAGGACAACCACCGCTATTTTTTCTTCAACACTTTCGAGGCGGTTTAGACAACTGGGACCCAATCATTACCAATGGTTTGGCACAAGGGCGTGAAGTCATTTTATTTAATGGTCGAGGCATAGCTTCATCTACAGGTCAGCCTCGTACCCGTATTGAAGATATGGCAGATGATGCAGCCGCAGTCATTCGTGCATTGGGCTTAAAACAAGTTGATTTATTAGGCTTTTCACTCGGCGGATTTCAGGCACAAGATTTAGTACGCCGTCATCCTGAACTTGTAAGAAAGCTGATGCTTTTAGGTACAGGGCCAAGAGGGGGGAAACCAAGTGTTGATGACTCACAAGTGGCTGCATTGGTATTGAAACATGCAACAACTGCTGTGCCATCTGAAGAAGACTTTCTCTTTTTATTTTTTGGCCGATCTGACACTGCTATTCAAGCAGGCCGTGACTTTTGGCAACGTCGACATGAGCGCAAAGATCAAGATACACCAAGCTCAGTTGAAGTCATGCAGGCACAGATCGAAGCCAATATGCATTTTTTACCGCCACTTGATGAACAAGATCCATTTGCGCATTTACGTGAGATTAAACAGCCTACTTTCATTTTAAATGGTGTTGATGATGTGATGATTCCAACCATCAATGCCTATCACATGGCACTTAACATTCCAAACGCGCAGCTATTTATCTATCCAGACGCAGGACATGGCGCTCAATTTCAATACCCTGAGCGCTTTGTAAAGCATGCAATCCAGTTTTTAGATGAATAAATGCAACTGTGTGAGATAAGATCATGACTCAACCGCAATTAAAAACCAATCTTTTGAATCAGCCATTAACGTTACCAAATGGCTTTAGCATTCCAAACCGACTAGCGAAGGCTTCAACCAGTGAAACCTTAGCCACCTATTCAAATAATCCAACCGAAAAACATGTGCGGTTATATCAGCGCTGGGCTGCATCAGGCATTGGGATGATCATTAGTGGCAACATTATGATTGACCGGCGTGCCTTGGGTGAGGCGGGTAATGTCGTTGTTGAAGACGAACGTGATTTTGCGATTTTACAAAAATGGGCAAAATCGGTGACCGAGCAAGGTTCTCAGTTGTGGGCACAGTTAAATCATCCGGGCAAGCAGTCAACCAAAGGGTTAAATGTCCGTACTATTTCTGCATCGGCCGTGCCGTTTGGGCCAGAAATGCAATCTTTATTTGCAACGCCTGACGAAGCCACACAAGCAGAGATTATCGACATTATTCAGCGTTTTGGCCGTAGTGCAGCAATCTGTAAAAAGGCAGGATTTAGTGGTGTTGAGATTCATGCTGCACATGGTTATCTGATTAATCAGTTCTTGTCGCCTTTACACAATTTAAGAAATGATGAGTGGGGCGGTACACCTGAAAAACGCCGTCGTTTTTTAATGGAAGTATATGCAGAAATTCGCAAACAAGTCGGTAAAGAGTTTCCGATCGCGATTAAGCTTAACTCGGCAGACTTTCAAAAAGGTGGCTTTACCGAACAGGACTCCTTAGAAACCATTCAGGCTTTAGCAGATGCAGGCATTGACCTTATAGAAATATCAGGCGGCACCTATGAATCAGGTGTAGCCAAAGCGCCTCAAAAAGCATCGACCATTGCCCGTGAAGCTTTCTTTATTGATTTTGCCGAAAAAGTAAGAAAACTTGTAAAAACACCACTCATGGTTACAGGTGGTTTTCGGACTGTAGAAGGCATGAATCAAGCTTTGCAGTCTCAAGCATGTGATGTTATTGGGATTGCGAGAATTATGGCGATTGAACCTGATGTACCTAAATATCTACTGGCAGGCAAAAATGGTCTTCAGTCGGTGCATCCAATTAAAACAGGCATTAAGAAGGTCGATAGTCTGGGTGTTATGGAAGTACTTTGGTACACCCAACAACTAAAACGTATGGGGAAAGGTCGGGAGCCAAAACCTCATGAAAGTGGTTTATGGGCATTTATTAAATCAATTTTACGCAGTGGTTGGGGAACGTATGCCACCCAACGGGCACGGGCAAAATAACCGATTTACTTTACATGAACCCAATAAAAAGCACTCCAATTGAGTGCTTTTTTATTTAACATCGTATTCGTTATTTTTGGCGAATAGGGCGAGTACCAATTTTAGCGCCAGTCATTTGATCAATCACAACAGGCTTAATTTCAGTACCTTGTTCTGCATCAATGAAAGTTACCATTTTCTCAGGTTGTTCATAGGGTTTATATGTTCTGCCCCATGCGCCAATCACAAATAAAACAGGTAGAAAATCTATACCAGCTTGAGTTAGCACATATTCTTCACGTGGGGGATGTTCAGAATATTGTCTTTTTTCGAGTAAGCCTTCCTCTACCAAAACAGACAAGCGTTTAGTCAGCATGGTTGGCGCAATACCTAAACTTTTACGGAACTGATCAAAACGAGTGAAACCCGCATGAGCATCACGTAATATCAACATACTCCACGCATCACCGAGAACAGAAAGACTTCTAGCGATTGGGCAGACTTCAAGATTGCTATTTTTACTCATATCGAATTAATAAACCCAATAGTAACTACTAAAAAAATACTAACATAATTCCACTAAATAAGCTATTACACTCGTAACGCCGATTGATAAGTTTTAGTTAAAAAACGGTGTACTTCAATAACGACTTAATCCTGCCAATAAGGTGTTTCACCGTAGACTTCAGCAAAATAATCAATAATTACCCGAATATTTAAAGGCGGATGACGCACATTTGGATAAATTGCGGCGATATGCTGAGGCTGCGATTTAATAGAGGCTTCATATTGCGGCAAAAGTTTGATTAATTTGCCATCCTTTAAAGCCTCACCAATTAACCAGTCTGGAAATAAAACAATTCCCATCCCATTGAGTGCAGCCATCATTAAGCTTTCCGCATTATTTGAAGCAAGTAAGGGCACAATTGGATAATGTATCCATTCCTCATTGGGTTTTCTCACTAACCAACGGTTAGGGCCTTCAAAGCCTTTATAGACTAAGCATTTATGGTCATTGAGTTCTTTTGGATGATCAAGCGCGCCGTATTTAGCAATGTAGCTAGGCGAGGCCGCCAAATGATATTTTTGTGTCCCGAAAATACGCGCATGAAATGATGAATCTGTCAGGGTTCCAATACGAAAAATTAAATCGGTACTATCCCGAAGAGGGTCTATAAATTCGTCTGTCTGAATGAGTTCTATTAAAAGCCGTGGATAACGTTCTGATAAACCCGCTAACCAAGGCGCTATATGCCGTTGACCAAAAAATACAGGTGTATTAATTCTGACCAGTCCAGAGGGTTCTATTGTTTTATCTTGCAATGCCTTTTGGGCTTCATCAAATTGCTCGGTAATTCTTTTGGCATATTCAAAAAATAATTTACCCGATTCGGTCGGTGTGATTGCTCGCGTATTTCGATAGAAAAGTTGCTGCCCCAAAGCATCTTCTAACTGTTGAATGGTTCGAGAAATCATCGATGCCGACACATCTTCTTTTCTCGCCACACTAGAGAAGTTTTGAGCATTATATACACTGATAAAAAAGCGAAGGGTACGAATATCAATCGAATTGGTTAAATTCATCTGTGCAATTTCTGCAAAAGTGATTCATGAATTATGCTGTTTTTCTATTGAATTGACTACTCTAACATTCGTTGCCTAAATAAAATGAGGCAATGTTTTATGCAAATTCTATTACTGTTCCTGACCATTTTGGGTGGAATGGGGCTCTCAGTAGAGGCAGGGCTTTTAGGGCCATTAGGTACAGAAGTTGGGGAGTTGTGGGCCACTTTTAGTATTTTTGGTGTAGGGGCAGCACTTACTTTTTTATTAATGCTGTTCTTTAGCCCCCGTAACAGCCCTTCATTTTTTACCCTTCCAGCTTGGCAGTTATTGGGAGGTGTTATTGGCCCGATCTACGTCATTATTCTCACCATTACCGCACCGATTATTGGTATTGCCATGACCATGATTGGGATTTTGGCGGGTCAGGTTTTTAAGAGTCTTATTATTGATCACTATGGACTACTCGGAACTCCGCATAGAAAAGTAGATCGTAAACGTGTGCTTGCGCTTGTTTTTATTGTGGTTGCACTTTCATTAGTTGCAAAAGCATAAGAGGGTAATATGACAATATTCATGATTTTATTGGCAATCATCGGTGGTGCGCTTTTAAGTGTTCAAGCCGCAATTAATGGTCAGCTTGGCAGTAAAGTAGGCGTATTTCGTAGTGCATTTTTGACGTTTTCGGTCGGTGCTTTAATTACGGCATTGCTTATTTTTTATTTTGAACCCAAACAAACATTAACCCTACTAGACGTGCCTAAATGGCAACTGCTTGGCGCAATGTGTGGTGTTCCCTATATTGTGATTATGGTCTTGGCGGTACAAAGAATAGGGGCGGCAGTTGCTACGGTTGCGGTGATTTTTGGGCAACTCTTAATGAGTATGTTAATTGATAATTTTGGTTGGTTTGGCAATGAAATTCTGCCTTTTTCAACATATCGATTAGGCGCACTCATCTGTTTAGCTATTGCCCTTTATTTTATCTATTCGAGTAGTAAAACGACTCAAATTGAAACCTAAAAAACCAAAGCCAACATGGTTTTAAACCTAAATGATGGCTTGATTTTGTAGATTTTAATTATTATCTATCGCCATTTTTCCAGGCGGACTGTACTTGATTGGCAATCGCGGGATAGTCCATAACGAAACGTACATGAGTCTCAACACCTGTTTTTAAGGTCGTATCATCTACAATAAATTCTGGACTATGGTTTGGAGCAGCTTTAGTCATGTCTTGATCTTTAGGGGTTGCACCGAGTGAGATATAAAGAGCGGGCATAAGCTTGCCATAATGTGCAAAGTCATCACTTGCACTGGCATTGGTGTCCATTCGATGCAAATGACTTTTACCTACTGTATTTTCTAAAGTAGGTAAAATTAATTGAGTGAGCATCTTATTGTTATAAGTGACAGGCGCATAGGGCGAAAGTTCAATGTCTGCTTTAACATTATTTGCTAGCGCAGTATGAGTGATCATGTCAGGTAATTGCTTAAGAATATTTTGACGAATGTCTTCACTATTGGTACGAATCGTTCCTTCCATATCAACTTCTTTGGGAATAATGTTGGCAGCAGTTCCACCAGAAATATGACCTACTGTCACCACGGCCATGCCTTTAGTCAGATCAGAGCGGCGACTCACCATGGTTTGAATATTGTTTATGATAGCAGCAGAAGCAACAATCGGATCTCGACCAGCCCAAGGCATAGAAGCATGTACTTGTTGTCCAGTCAGTTTAATCCGAAATTCATCGGCACTATTGAGCATAGCTGCATCTTTATAGAAAATACTGCCACTTGGAATACCTGAAACGACATGAATACCAAACATAACTTCAGGCTTTGGATTTTTGAAAGCACCATCTGCAATCATCTTCCTTGAACCAATTTGGTCACCCTGACTAAAACCTGCCAAATCAGCGGCTCCTTCTTCAGAAGGCTGGAAAACAAAAACGACCGTACCTGCAAGTTTATTTTTATTTTCTGCCAATATTTTTGCTGCACCTAGTAGCATGGCTGTATGTGCATCATGACCACATGCATGCATGACAGGTTGCAGCTCTCCTTGATATTGTGCTTTTACTTTGCTCGCATAACTCAAATTTGTTTTTTCTTCTATAGGTAGAGCATCCATATCCGCTCTTAAAGCCATGACGGGGCCAGGGAGATCGCCTTTTAAGATTCCAATTACACCTGTTTTGGCAAATCCTTTTCGGACTTCAATGCCATAAGACTTCAATTCATTTTGCACTAATTTTGAAGTATTAAACTCCATGTTGCCAAGCTCAGGATTTTCATGAATATGATGACGAATTTGAATAGTTTTTGATTCATTTTTAGAAGCTGAATCTTTAATCCAATCGGCAAAACTTGCTTGAGTAGCAATAATTAAGGGCGTAGCAAACACCAGTTTATAAAACCCTTTCACCGTTCCTTCAAAATATTTATTTAATACACAATCCATGTTTTGCCTCAGTCATTATTAATTGGGGTTCCTGTTTTTCAACAGTAAATTTGCGATAAAGCGTAGTTACGACATAGCTTGTCATGATCTGAATACAACATTTAATATATACATTAAATGTATAATCATAAGCTTACATGTATATACAACTTTGTGATTGTAAAATAGCTTATTTGCTAAAAAGAAAGCAATATTTATCTCATCCTTGTTCGTACTTTATTAAGTTAAACTTATAGACATGTACAGGAGCTAATGCCTAAAACATGTAAATGGGTAAGTATTTTCTTATATTCAATAAGCTCGATTCATTTGAATAAAAAATTATACGGTCTTCGTTATTACTTATTTTATTGGCTCTAATGACGCTTCACAAAAATGCCAAATTAAAACGATAGCTAACCGTTATGATCTTTTAGTGCTTGGCTTTTGGAAATGAAATTAAATGAAAATTTTTGCGGTTGACCCAAATGGTGCTTTAACCCACTGCGTAGGACAAAGTCTGGTTATTCAATTTAATGATGGGAAAGTACTAGAGATCAATGAAAGTCCAGAACCTTTTCCTGCTTCTATTCCGGAAGGACTGATGGTCTGGGGTGGCCGAGCTTTAGTTCATGAAACTATAGACGACTTGCCATATTCACAACTGAACATTACACCAGTCGCTAGCAATGGAATTATTATTGCGCCATGTCGAGAAGAAACAGCCACACCTCTTCGTGTGACTATGTTTATGACCAATGAAAATGCCGAGTTACAGCCAATTAAAGCAAAAAATGTGGTGCTTGAGCTGAATAACGGCAAAACCATAGAAGTACTTGAAGACTATGCTCAAAAAGGCCTGTTGGTTTGGGGCGGACGTGAACCGATTTCAGGGCTTTCTATAGAACAATTAAAAGAAAGAACCGAAAACGTAGGAATTTACCCTATGAGTAGTAATGTCATTTATGTGTTCCCATTTAAGTTGCCATAAAAGGTTTAAGAAGGGCTAAAGAGTTGCTCATTTGGGCAAATACTTGAGTAGGGGCATGAGTAGCGGGTTTTGTTTTATACACTTTTATAAATAAAAATTTAACAATAAATTTTAACTATTTATCCTTACTTTTTAATGATCTATTTTAAAGCAAATGTCATTTTGTATGCTTGACTGAAAGCGACTTGGATACTATCCTTTGCGGGCTGGCCTACATTGCCAGTCGGTTTTGACGGACCGATGATCGACCACATCAGATTATTCCTTTCTGAGGAATAGTTTTATGTGTGCACACCTCGTTCCCTCCCGTAGCGGTAGGACGGGAGTGGGACACTTTCGAGTGTGCTGGATGTCGAACCCAGTCCGTCAACCTGCTTCCGTTCTGCCACCATAATTTATAATGCTTTGGCAGAACTCCCAAAAGAAGGAGTTGGCTATGCACATTCATAAATTATTGGCAGTCACTGTCAAAATCTATATAGACACCACTTAAATCACGTTAAAGCAGCTTGATCGCCGTAAGGTTTTCAGGCTTTAAATCGTCACAACCAAAACTTAGCAACAATAAAACTTGAGATGTGCCAAGCACCGTCTTGCGGCTTTGCTGTGCCTTTTTTTCTCCCAAAAAGGGCACAGGCTTTTTAATCTCATTGATATACAACAAGAATTTTATAAAGGTAAAACGATGTCAAATTACTTAGAAACCTCTTCCAAAAAATTACACATTATTGATACCTCTATTCGTCTTTTTACGACCTATGGGTTTCACACCGCGGGTGTCGACCTGATTGTGAAAGAGTCAGAAATACCTAAAGCCACACTTTATAATTTTTTTGGCTCAAAAGAAGGTCTGATTGAAATGTGCATTGTCTTTCAAAAAAGCCTGCTTAAAGAAGAAGTGCTTGCCATCATTTACTCAAGCCGTTACTACACTTCAAAAGATAAACTCAAAGAAATTATTGTTTTACATACCAATTTAAATAGCTTGTACCATTTGTTACTCAAAGCCATTTTTGAAACGAAAGTGGCTTATCCGAAAGCTTACCGTATGGCGGTTGAATACCGAAAATGGTTGCGCCATGAAATTTTTGACCTGATTTTTAGCGGAGAAATCCGCGAGCCAAAATTCGATGCCAATATGGTGGTCAACCTTATAGATGGTTTGCTGCTACAAGCTCTAAGCTCAAACAGTTTGGATGAAAGGGATGTGGTGGTGGAGCGGTTTTTTGGGGGATGATTAAGTTGTCAATTTTTTAAATTTATTAAAATGTTAGCTTACTTTCTTTTATAATGTTGATATATTATAAAATATATTGTATTATTATATATTTTTTTAAAATATAAGGAATATTTCATATTTTCAATAAAAGTTGTGAGGGTGTAATAATGAAATAAATTAGTTAACTATTTGTAATGGAATTTTTAATTTTTTATAATTTACTTTTAATAAGGCTTGATATGAGTAATTTTGAACCTGAAAATAAAACAGATTATCTTCGTGAAATTTATTATCACTTAAAACATCTAGAATATAATGATTCTACTGAAATGAATTACTTAGTTTCAGCTATAGGTATAATGTTCTTAATTGTTGGGTTTTTAAGTGATAGTTATACTTCTCAAGATGGTTTAAACTTTTTTCTATTAATTTCAGGTCAAGTTATTCTTTTTATTTTGATATCACATAACTTATTTGAATTAATACCTTCAGTTAAAAAATTTTTAGGACTAAAATCTACTAAATTCTTTTTTATTTTTTCAGTAAGTTCTTATTTTGTATATGCAAGATCACAAGTTTCAATAATACTTAATGATATTTTTGAAGTATCTGGTGATAATTTTACATATAGTCTTCTTTTTGGATCTATTGTTTATTTTGTTAATCATTTTTTTAATTATTATATTTATTTGCTTGCTGCATTTTCACTTATTTTAATATTAAGTTATGGAGAGTTTTGTTATAAAGAAAAACATAAATATAGTATATTTCAGCTTATATTTAACCGAAAAGTATATATTTTATTATTATCAATATGTCTCACTTATACAACTTATTCAATAAGTAAGAATGATATTAGTCATGAAGCATTACCTTATAAAATATATGTAATAGCCAAAAAACTTGATTTTGACTCTAAAAGTAAATGCGATAATATGTATCAGAATCAAAGCATTGTCTATTTGGGTTCAAATAAAGAAAGAATATTGGTAAGTCATTATTTACCTTCTTTTGAAGGTGATGGTATGACTATTTATAGTTTTATGAGAGATAAAGAGAAAAAATATTTAAGTTTTAATTATGCTTTAAATAATAATTTAATTAAATTTGAAGATAGAAAGTGTTATTTGGATTAACAATAAAAAAATATTGAAATTAGAAAAAGCTCCCAAAGGTGTGGGCTTTTTTTATTACATATTGCTTAAAAAACATACAGAAACCTCCCTTAAACAAGTTGGAAAGCTACAAATCTGAGTGATAATTTAAAATTAACTCTTCCTAAGTAAGTGAGGTGAGCAATGAAATTGTTAGCTTTGATTAGCATGGGAGTTGCTGCAAGTTATTGGTATAAAACTATAAAAAATAGCAAGCTAACTCTTCGAAATCCGAATTTTGATGAAATCGTAAAAAAATTTGTATTAGCAGAATTTAAAGTCTAATACGTGTTGATAATCTTAATTAAATAAAAAGCTCATCGGAAGATGGGCTTTTTTGGTGGAATAAAGACAGACAAACTTATAATTTTCTTATAAAAATAGGAAAATATTGATCCATCTTAGCGTCTATATATTTGTTATAAATAAAAAAGAGACCAGTTAACTGATCTCTTTTTTTTGTTTTATGGACTAGAGTGTTTCTAACTCTCAAACCTAAACCACTTTTTGAACCTTTTGCGCTTTTGGCAATGTCGGTTTTCTTCCCAAATACAAAGCAATCACGGCGCCAATAAATGTCAGAATACATAACGGTAAAAGCGAAACAGGGAAGCTACCCGAGTAATCTTTGACTATACCCATAATAGTGTTCATAAGCCCAGTGCCCACATGTGCAATGGTATTCACCGCTGCAATGCCTACAGCAACTAAAGTAGGTGGTAAACGTTCAGAAACCAATGCCCAGAAAGGACCTTTAATCGCATAGTTACCCATTAAAACTAACGAGAATAAAAGCAAGCTCAATGTTAAAGAAGATGTGAAAAGAGTAAGAAGTAAACCAAAACTCGTCACAAACAATGGAATAGCTGTGTTAAGGCTCTTATTACCACTTTTATCAGCATGCACACCCCAAACAATCATAAACGCAGCGGCTAAACCGAACGGAATCATATTTAAAAGACCAGTTTGCATGGCTGTTAAATGAAAGGCTTTTAAGATCTGTGGCATCCATAACGATAAAATATTGCTAGTTGCTGAACTTCCGGCATAAATAATCGCGAAGAACCATAAATATTTATTGGTAATCAGAAGTTTAAACTTACTCTTTTTCTGCTCGGAACTGTCTTGTTTCTCAGTATTTAACTGCTGGTTTTTTTCAAAAGTTAATGTATTCGATAGCCATTCACTTTCTTCAGAACTTAACCATTTAACTTGATTAGGGTTATTTGGAAGCCAAACTAGACACAATATACCAAGGAGAATTGCAGGTAATGCTTCAAAAATTAAAAGCACTTGCCATCCGCTTAAGCCAACCAAGCCATGCAAGCTCAATAGTAAGGCAGATAAAGGTGAACCAATAAAGTTAGATAAAGGAATGGCAACCATAAATACTGCAACAATTCGTGCCATATATCGCTTAGGGAACCAGAGCGTTAAATACAGTAATACACCCGGAAAAAATCCGGCTTCGGCCGCACCGAGTAAAAATCGTGAAATTGCATATGAAATAGGTCCAGTAATGAAGGCTGTAAAGCAGCCGACAATGCCCCATGTAATCATGATTCTGGCAATCCAGATCCGTGCACCTAGCTTTTCCATGGCCATATTACTTGGAATTTCAAATATGACGTATGCAATAAAAAATAAGGTAGCGCCAAAACCAAAGGCAGTGGCTGTTAAACCAATTTCTTGGTTCATGGTTAACGCAGCAAAACCAATATTTACCCGATCAATATATGAGATGAAATAACAAAGAATGAGGAAGGGAAGAATACGAAAAGAAAGTTTACGGATTGTTGACTTTTCTACTTCCGATATAGCGATATCATTTTTCATACATACTCCTTATGTACGTGAGAAACCAAACAGCTCGGTTGGGTTCTGATTTAAAATTAAACATTGCTCGTGCTTATCAAATACAATCTGTTTAAAAGCATGAATCGCATCTTCATAAGTCATATATGACTCATGTTGGGTATGTGGCCAGTCACTTCCCCAAACGAGCTTGTGTAAAAAACCTTTGTCTTTAAAAATGTGATAGGCCTGTTGGGCTGTATTAATATGATTTGGGGCAGTACCCAAACGATAGAAACCAGACACTTTAATCCAGTGTTGTTTTACATTAAGTAAGCTTAAAAACTTCTGATAATCCGGATCATTAATTCCTTTAACACGGTCAACTCGACCAAAATGGTCAATCACCACATTAAAGTTGTATTCACTTAATTGAGGTAAAAGCTGCACCAGATATTTTTGTGGTGCATGTACTTCAACTTGCCAGTTGAGGCTTTCTACATTTCGTAAAAACGTTTGCCATTCAGGCGTATTGAGCGCAGGAGGGTTAAGACCGAATAGATTTAAACGAACACCGACTATGCCTTGTTGTTTGAGTTGCATTAGCTCATCAAAAGCCGTGGTATGTTGAACAACAGCAATCCCTTTTAAACGCTTAGGGTATTGCTGAATTGCATTTAGCATTGCTTGGTTATTGGTTCCCAAAAAGCTAGGTTGGACTAAAACACCATGTGTGAATTTGTGCTGATCAAGATGAGAGATAAAACTTCGCACAGTTGCATCATAATTAGGGGTATAACGCGCTGTTTCAATACTGCGATCCTGTATCGAAAAAACATGTGCATGTGTATCTATACAGTTCATTTTCATCTCACATTACAATTTTTAAAGCGAAAATAGCGATTAAAGCGGCAATAACTCCTACAGGAATTGCTTTAAATAACAGTTGATTAAAGAATTTAGTTTTGTCGATATCTGCTGGTGCAGAAGCCATAATGAGGCTACCGCCAGATGAGAAAGGGGAAATCGCTGTAGATTGAGCGCCCACAACAATACAAATGAAAAGCATGAGTGGATTTAGGCCAGAACTCAGAGCAAGTGCTGGAACAATTGGGAATAAGGTCGGAGCAACCACGCCTAGAGTGCTTGAAAATACAGACATAATGGCGCTAATGAGGCATAACAACACTGGAATAACCCAAACAGGAACGTTGTGTGCTAACCATTCTGAAAGTGTTGTAATAATGCCGAGTTTTACACCTAATGCGATGAGCATACCGACACCGCAAATCATGATCAGTGTTCCCCACGGTACAAGTGCAACCACCTTTTTTTCATCGGCAAGTTTCATAAGTAAACTGATGAGTGAAAAGGTAATAGCAAGGAAAGCTATATCAATTTTAGAGTTTAAAAAGCTGATGGTTTGTGCATCTGGGAAAACAAGGTGCAATATTGGAAAAACCAAAACAATCGACATCATTAAAACAATAAGGAAAATTGATTGTTTCTGCTTTTGATCGAATGGCTCAGGCTTTTGATCTTCAATAGCTATAGAGCTGCTTTTTCTATTCCAGAGGATATAAATTCCCAATACCACAATTGGAATAATTAAAGTAATAATAAAAATGCCGCTGCTATATGAAAAAGCGCTTTGAGAGCTAACTCCTGTATTTTCCATTAAGCTTCGGAAAATAATGCCACTTTGTGAGGTCATAAAATTTGCGCCAGCTAAAGCGCCGTAATTTGCAGCCATCCCACCAATAATCATATTCATATTGGTCTTTTTACAAAGCAGCAGTGTAATTGGTGCCATAAAAGCAAGTACGGTATAAAAACCTGCGCCTAAGCCCGCAATAATAGTTGCTGCGAAAAAAATTGCTAAGGGCAAAAATTGTGGGAACTTACGGCATTTATATAAAAGGTGGCTGGCCAGTTTTTCCAAAGCGCCATTTGCTAAAGCAAAGTTATAAAACAAAGTGACCGATAAAATAATGAAGAAAATTTTGACAGGCCATAACTCAATAACCTCAGAAGGTTTCAGCCCCATGCCAAAGCAACCAATAAGGTAGGCAAACGCGATTGTGAAAAATCCAATATTGATTTTTGTTTTATAACCTAAACCTATAGATACGGCTAAAGCTATAAGCATCAATGCAGCCATATTATCTTCCTTGATAAATATATAAACATCTAAACATATATATGTTTGGTTTTTTGTATTACATATAACTATGCTAATATTGTTAAATCGATTTCATAATGTTTAACGCAAATGCTTGATGAAACTGCATTTAAAAATTTTAAATTGCCACGATATGAAAAGGTTCGTTGGGAGCTTCAAAAACTACTGATCCAGTCAAAATGGACAGTTGAAGAGCCTATTCCAAGTGAACAAGAGCTCGCTCAAATGTATAGCGTATCGGTAGGAACCGTAAGAAAAGCTGTAGAAGGACTGGTCGAAGACGGTTTATTAGTTAAACAGCAAGGCAAAGGAACTTTTCTAAAACAACCTAATTTTGAAAATTCACTTATTCGTTTTTTTAGACTACGTAATAAAAAAGGCGACTTCATTCAGCCACAAGGTCAAATTAAAAAAGTAGAAGTGTGCGATGCAATAGCGGAAGTCAATGCAGAGTTAGGGCTTGGGCTTAACGAAAAGTTGCTTTATATCGAGCGTGTACGTAAGCATGAAGACGTCGTCGTGTTAAGTGAACGAATCTGGTTGCCTGAACATTTATTTAAAAATCTGGAAGAAATTCCAATCGCTGAGTTTGGGAATCTACTTTATCCTTTTTATTATCAGCACTGCGGCCAGTTTATTTCTTCTGCAACAGAACGGTTAACTTTTGAGAAAAATATTAAAGATAGCCATTTAAATAATAGCCTTGAAGATCCTTTGGTTAAGGTGTGTCGTATTGCAAAAAACCTTGAAGGTGTGGCAGTCGAATACCGTGAGTCGTTTGGCTTAGCTCATAATTTTCATTATGAAATATCGATTAATTAGTATTTGGTAATGAACGGCAGTACATGCCAAAAATATTTGAAATTTTCATCATTAATTCAAGTTCCGGTGGGTTGGCTCAAAGTCACAATACCCACCGGCTAAATTATTTTTAAAATTTAAAACGATTATTTCTTGGTTGTATCCACAGAAACTACAACAGATAGACCAGGACGCAACGATTTAATATCGGGTTGGTTTTCATTAAGTTTAATACGTAACGGTAAACGCTGAACAATTTTAGTAAAGTTACCCGTCGCGTTCGTTGCCGAAATTGGCGAGAAAAATGCACCAGTAGACGGAGAGAAACTGTCTACTACACCTTTTAACTCAACATTATAAGCATCGACATACACAGTGACAGGCTGACCAATTTTAATTTGTTTTAGCTCAATTTCACGGAAGTTGGCTTCGACATAAACTTGATCTAAAGGCACAACCACCATGAGCGGATTACCTGCGCCAACAAAGTTCCCCACATTTGCAGACTTTTGCCCGATCATACCATCAATAGGCGCTCGAACTTCTGTATAGCTTAAATTTAACTTTGCTTTATCCAATGCGGCTTGGGCTTGTTTCAAAACGGCTTGTTTGGCTTGAACCTGAATTTTGTACTGGTTAAGCTGATATTGCGCGTCAGTAACTTTTTCTTTACTGCTATCTAAGTCAGCATATTGCTCAGTCAAAGTAGTTTTTGACTGCTGCGTAATCAATCTAGACTCTGCGCCGAGGGCCTGTAACTGTTCATAGCGGGCGGTATTATCTTTTGTGAGTTTAATTCCTGCTTCTACTTTCCTAAGCTGAGCTTCAGTTTCTCGAATAACCGTTGGTTGTCTTTCTACCGCGAGCATTGCTTCATTTAGGTCGGCTTGGGCTTTGGCATAATTAGATTCAGCCTCAGCCAAAGCTGCTTGATAGTCGCGTGGGTCAATACGCGCCAAAAGCTGGCCTTTTTTTACGGTTTGGTGGTCTTTAATATAAATTTCTTCGATATTGCCGGACACTTTAGGGGCGATGGTGGAGTACTCGACATCCACACGTGCATCGTCGGTTTTAATAATCGAAGAAGGTAAAAATATAAGCTTTAAAATCCATAAAATAGAGGCTAAAACAATAATAAATGCAATAACCATAACCCAGTGTTTTTTAAGATATTGCACCTTTGTCAACTTGGGTGGTTCAGTAATGGTGTTATCTTGGGCTTCGTGAGTACTCATAAAGATTTTCCTGAGTTATGACTATTCATTAACTTAATGAGAGCAATGCGTGGCGGATAAGTTCTAACTGGTAAAATCAGCATAACAATGAATAAAATTGAGGTAAGACCCGCTAAAATCAGATATTGATCGCTAATGACCAACACAGACTGCTGTGCTTGAATAGCGGAATTTAAGGCAGATAAACCACCTGAAACACGCTCAGTACCATTTGCGGTGAGCACAGGCGGAGTAAGAGGATTAATCACAGGACCTTGAATATTTTGAAAAACATGTTGGGCCGTATTTTCAATCAATCGTGTTGAATGGTATTCACCTCGTACGCGATTGATCCAGTCCAAAATGCACACACCCAATACGCCGCTAATAGCTCGCGGAGTGTTAATCATCGGTGAGGCGTAAATTGCCATAGTCGGATGTACACTGTTTGTACCCATCATGAGTAATGAAAGCACAACACAGGTTTGGCCTAAGCATGAAATTGCATGCCAAAGGTAAAACTGATCTTGATTCCACGTGGTATCGAGTTGGCTTGCACCTAAACAACCAGCCATGACCATAAGTAAACCAAAGCCATGTACATAACGACTGTCGACCCAAGCTTGATTTAAGACTTTAATAACAATGGGAATATAAATAAATTGTAAGGCCGCAATTTGTAAGCCAATCCACATGGTTTGTGTGGGTTTATAGCCATGTACAGCGCTAAGGTAGTTCAGTGGCAATGTACTAGTCGACATACCAATAATCACAAAGCAAAACAGCGCAATAACCGCATAGGCAAAATTTCGTATTTCGAGCATTTGCGGTTTAATTAATGGTGTTGGGTAGCGCCATTCATGTATTAAAAATAAAGGTAAGGTAATGGCACTGATTAAAGCCAAAACACTAATTAATTTAGAATGGAACCAGTCTAAATGGTTGCCATGCAATAACATGGTACTCAAACTTGCCACGCCAATAATGGCTAAAATCGCACCTGTCCAATCGTAAGTTTTGATTCTTGAATAATTTAATGGATCTTGTGGAATACCAAAATAAACCAGCGCAGCACTTAAAGCACAAAAAGGAATGGTTTGAAAAAATATCATTTTCCAGCCAATCACATCTAAATAAAAGGCAGCGAGTGCAGCGCTTAAGTTAGGAAAGAAAGTTGCAGTTAATGCATAACAGGCTAAACCCCAAAGTCGAATATCTGGCCCTAAAAATCGTAGGGCACATGCCATGAGCAAAGGAATAGTTAAACCATTGGCAAGCCCTTGTAAGCCACGTAATAAGTAAAATATTTCAATATTGGGGCTAAAAGGAATTAAAACGCTAGAGATGAGGCAAAGTCCTATGGCAAAAAGAAGAACTCTGCGCATAGAAAAAATAACTGCCCAACTCATGGACAGGATCATTCCAATAATCATAGTACTGGCATAAATACTGCTGACCCAATAACCGAAGTCAACACTAATACCCATCGCACCGCGAATGTCGACCAAAGTAATGCTGGTGATTCGGTTATTAAATTCGACAGTCATTGCTGCAAATATTGCACCTGCTAAACCGATGAGTGGTCGTATATTCATCTTTTACCTTAAATTTTAAAATGAACTCATTGCAAAAAAGCAGATATTGAGCCAAGCTGTACCGATCGGTACTCTACTATCTTATTAAATTTACGTCAATTCTCGATTTTGAACTTTTCATTGGGGTACACTAACTATGAAATTGCTCAAATATTTGTAGGTCCATATGTCAGATTGCATTAAAACCAATGAAAAAGATCAAAAAATTCTGGATGCAGCAACAAAGTTTTTTCTGATCCACGGTTTTAGTGGCACAACCACAGATATGATTCAAAAAGAGGCAGGGGTTTCAAAAGCAACCATGTATGGTTGTTTTAAAAATAAAGAAGCGATGTTCGCTGCGGTCATTGAACGCCAATGTACCAATATGCAAGAGCAAATTATATTGGTCGAGACAAAAGCCAAAAACTTACGTTCAGCGTTAACCGACATTGGGAAAACTTATCTGTGTTTTATATTATCGCATTCAGGGTTGGCATTTTTTAGGATCTGTATTGCAGAAGCCGTCAGGTTTCCCGAGTTATCTAAAAAATTCTTTGAAGTTGGCCCAAACCGACTTGCTCATATTATTGCCGGTTATCTTGAGAAGTCCGTTCAACAAGGGGAAATTGAACTAAGTTCTTCTGCTGAAGCAACAGCGAATATCTTTCTATCACTTTTGCGAAGTGATGCACATTTGAAATGTCTGACCCATCCTGATTATTTAATATCAGACAGTGAAATTGGTGTTTGGGTGGAATATGTGGTTGATTTATTTTTAAAAAATCTAAACTACCGTCTAAGTTAATTTAGTATTTATTCCATACATAAATTTTAAATACAGAAATTCAAAAAAGAGACCAATGAATGGTCTCTTTTTGGTTCTTTATAGTATGTCTCTGGTCATCTCACCATTGACTAGTCTTAAAATCTGCAACGGGTTGCTGTCTTTTAAAGCTTCCGGCAGTAAACTTTGCGGGTAGTTTTGGTAACACACTGGACGTAAGTAACGGTCAATAGCCAAAGTACCAACTGAGGTGCCTCGTGCATCTGAGGTTGCTGGGTATGGCCCGCCATGTACCATCGCATCACACACTTCAACACCTGTTGGATAACCATTTAGAAGTAAACGGCCTGCTTTTTCTTCTAAAACTGGAACAACTTCTGCAAATTCGTTTAAGTCTGTCTCATCGGCAATTAAAGTCGCAGTCAGTTGACCATTCATACTTTGTAAGGCCTGAATAAGTTGCGCTTTATTTTCAACTTCAATCACAACTGTTGCTGGCCCAAAGATTTCTTCTTGTAGAAGCTGGTCACCCGCCACCAATAACTCAACATCAGCTTTAAACAGTTGTGGCTGTGCCTGATTGCCTTGCTGGGCTTGACCCGCCAAGTGTTCAATGCCTTGATGCTGGGTTAAATGTTCAAGACCTGCTGTATAGCTTTTTAAAGTTCCCGCATTGAGCATGGTCTGCGCAGGTTTGCCTCCCATAATTTCGGTCAGGTTGTGAATGAGTTGAGTAAATTCAGGTGACTTGATTCCCAAGATTAACCCCGGATTGGTACAAAACTGCCCACAGCCAAGCACCACTGAATCTGCTAAGTCCTGTGCAATTTTGTCACCACGGTTTTTTAAGGCTTCCGGTAACATGAGCATGGGGTTAATACTGCTCATTTCAGCAAAAACGGGAATCGGTTGTGGACGGGCTGCTGCCATATCGCATAAAGCACGGCCGCCTCGGAGTGAACCTGTAAAACCAACCGCTTGTATTAGAGGATGTTTCACTAAAGGTTCACCAACACCATTACCGTAAATCATGTTAAATACGCCTTTTGGCATATTTGATTTTTCGACAGCACGTTCGATTGCTTGAGCTACAAAGTCTGCGGTGGCCATATGTCCGCTATGGGCTTTTACTACTACAGAACAACCCGCAGCTAAAGCTGAAGCTGTATCGCCACCTGCGGTTGAGAAAGCTAATGGGAAATTACTTGCCCCAAATACCGCAACAGGTCCAACACCAATTTTAATCTGACGTAGGTCTGGGCGCGGTAAAGGTTGACGTTCTGGTAAAGCTGTATCAATACGGGCGCCTAAAAAGTCACCACGGCGTAGTACTTTAGCAAACAGGCGCATTTGCCCACTGGTACGACCACGTTCACCTTGCAAACGCGCAAGTGGTAAAGCAGTTTCTTGTGAGACGATTTCTAGAAAATCTGTACCCAAGGCATCAAGTTCATCGGCAATGTTTTCTAAAAAGCTAGCACGCTGTTCAGGTGATGTGTGGCGGTAAGTCTTAAATGCTTGGCTTGCTGCTTCACAGGCCTGATTTACTTCCTGTTCGGTTGCATGATGAAACTCATAAGGCAGAGCTTCGCCTGTTGTTGCATTTACACTTTTTAATAAAGTTGTACTTTGTGTACTGCGTGAACCGCCAATAAAGTTATATCCAATAACCATAGTAAATATCCTGAAATTAATATTAATGAGAATGCCGTGGAAGATTATTTTGGTTGACCACACGCATATATAAAGTTGCTGGCTCTAAGCAACCACCAGTTGATAGTTGACCGACCATGTTGCGATACATTTCTTGCCAAGGCGTTTGAGATTTAGAGACCGTCGGTTGCCACTCATGACGACGTTTTTCTAACTCTTCGTCTGAAATGAGAACATTGACCGAGCGATTGTTCAGATCAATACGCAAGCGATCGTTGGTTTTTAATAAGGCAATGCCGCCGCCCACCGCTGCTTCGGGTGACATATTTAAAATAGAAGGACTGGCAGACGTACCACTTTGACGGCCATCGCCAAGACAAGGCAGAGAGTCAATGCCTTTTTTAATTAACTCTGCTGGTGGGGCCATGTTGACGACTTCGGCACTGCCTGGATAACCCACCGTGCCCGCACCTCGAATCACTAAAATACAATGCTCATCAATATCTAAAGCAGGGTCGTTAATTCGGGCGTGGTAGTCTTCAGGACCTTCAAACACAATCGCTCTTGCTTCAAAGCTATTTTCACTATTTGGGTCAGATAAATAGGTTTTCTTAAACGCTTCGCCAACCACAGACATTTTCATAATGGCGCTGTCAAAGAAATTACCACTCAGTACAATAAAGCCCGCACCATGTTTAAGTGGCTGTTCATAGGGAAAAATGACATCTGCATTTGACGTTTTTGCATTTTTAGCAATTTCACCCATCGTTTTACCGCTGACCGATGCACAGTCTTCATGTAAAACGCCTGCTTTTTGTAATTCATGCATAACCGCAGGAACGCCACCAGCGCGGTGAAAGCCTTCACCCAAATATTTACCCGCCGGCATACAGTTCACAATGAGTGGAATATTTTCTCCAACGCGTTGCCAGTCTTCTAAACTCAGCTCAATGCCCATATGACGTGCAATTGCAATTAAATGAGGAGGACAGTTACTAGAGGCGCCTAGCGCCGAGGCGACAGCAATGGCATTTTCAAAAGATTGTTTAGTCATGATTTTAGAGGGGCGTAAATCTTCTAAAACCATTTCGCAAATTCTTTTTCCTGTCATATAGGCCATTTGCCCGCGCTCTCGATACGGCGCGGGAATGCTTGCACATGTAGGTAAAGACATGCCCAAAGCTTCTGCCAAAGCATTCATAGAAAGTGCTGTACCCATGGTGTTGCAATGCCCAACCGAAGGTGATGCCGAAGTGGTCATTTCCATGAATCCTTCATAATCAATTTCACCCGTGGCCAGTAAATTTCGAGCATGCCAAAGCACTGTGCCAGAGCCAATTAATTCACCTTTAAAGTGACCGTCCAACATTGGGCCGCCAGATAAAACGATGGCAGGTAAATCGGTTGTCGCGGCTGCCATTAAACAAGCAGGTGTGGTTTTATCACAACCTGTAGTGAGTACCACGCCATCAAGGGGATAGCCATGTAATATTTCAACTAAACCCAAGTAAGCTAAGTTTCTGTCTAATGCAGCAGTAGGGCGACGAGACTGTTCTGCAATCGGGTGAACAGGAAATTCCATGGGAATACCGCCCGCATCACGAATACCGGCTTTAACCCGTTCGGCCAGTTCTTTGTGATGACGATTGCAGGGGGTTAAATCACTACCAGTTTGGGCAATGCCAATAATTGGGCGACCCGACTGTAACTCAGCACGGGTCAACCCATAATTCATATAACGTTCAACATAAAGTGCTGTCATATCAGCATGTGTAGGATCATCAAACCATTCTTGGCTACGTAAAAAAATCCGTTTATCTTGATCATTCATTTTTAGATCCTTCACTCATACTTTTTGAAATTTAATTTTTTTCACGAGATGAATCTTCTGATTCAGCCGACCCATAATACGTGAAAATTACAATAATTCGCGTTGCTTCAAATTACGCATTAATGCATTTATTCCAAAATTCCACGGCGTTGCTTTGTCGCTGGTCATGACCGTGTTGTATAGCGTGCCGAGTTTAGGTGAATGAATGCGGACCACATCTCCGACTTTATGGGTAAAGCCCGCGCCAGCTTGTTCTCGATCTTGGGTAGGAGCAAATAAAGTGCCTAGGAACAACACAAAGCCATCTGGATATTGGTGATTTTCATTCAGCGTTTGCTGAATTAAATCTTCAGGGTCGCGGCTAATTTGTGACATAGAGCTAATGCCATTGAGCACAAAGTTATCCGTACCTTCTATTTGCAATTCAACATCACAAGTGCGGATATCATTTAAACTAAATGTAGAATCAAAAAGACGAATAAATGGGCCAATTGCACATGAAGCGTTGTTATCTTTTGCTTTACTTAATAGCAAAGCACTACGACCTTCAAAGTCCCTTAAATTCACGTCATTGCCTAAAGTCGCCCCTAAAATTTTACCTTGGCTGTTGGCAACCAATACCACTTCTGGTTCCGGGTTATTCCACTCAGACTTAGGGTGAATACCAATGTTTTGCCCCGTTCCTACGGCTGCTAAAACCGGTGCTTTAGTAAAAATTTCAGCGTCGGTGCCAATGCCCACTTCAAGGTATTGAGACCACATTTTTTGTTCAATTAAATATTCTTTGAGTTGTAGGGCTTTTTCAGAACCGGGTTCAATAGTTTTTAAATTATCGCCAATAACCCCTTGTACCACTTCACGAATAGATTGAGCTTTTTGTGCATCACCACCAGCTTGTTCTTCAATCACGCGCTCTAACATGCTTGCTGCAAAAGTAACACCAGCCGCTTTAATCACTTGCAGGTCAATGGGTGCTAAAAAATAAGTTTTGTTTTTGTCCGGTTCAGCGACTGTATTTGCAAATAACTCATCAATTGAGCCAACTAATTTTCCTTCAATTTCAGATAGGGCCTTTAAAGGATCTGAACTTTCAAGCAACTGGGAAATAGTATGAAACTTCTCTGAAATATCAAAAACCTGATTGCCTTTTAAAAGAATCGGTGATGGCCCTGAAATTTGATTTGGAATCCATGCACGACCAATTAAACATCCTTGTGTTGCATCATCTGGTAATGAGTTCTGGGAATTTAACGTAAAGTTCATTTAAAGCATCCTTCTTTTATTTGAAATCATGATATGGTTCTTATTTAATAAACACCAATCGTAATAATTTAATTATTAATAACGAATAGTTATCGAAAAGGATTTTTATAATGGCGGATTTAACTTACGCGAGTTTAAATAATTGGTTGAAATTCAAACATTTGGTTTTGCTGGAAACTTTGGCAAGAACCAATAACATGCATTTGGCTGCCGAGCAGATGAATTTAAGTCAACCTGCGTTGAGTAAAATGCTAAAAGAAATAGAAGGATTACTCGGCTTTGCTGTTTTTGAGCGTTTACCTCGAAATATGCCAGTAACAGCTTTGGGAGAGCATGTGATTCGCTATGCACAGCGTGTTTTAAATGATGCAAAGCATTTTGTTGAAGATATTGAAATTTTACGTTTGGGTGGACACGGTTTTTTAAAGGTAGGTGGTATTTTTGCTGCAACTGCTGTTTTGATTCCGAACTCAATTATCGAAATTAAGAAACAGTGGCCATTACTTTCTATCGATGTGGTGGAACAAACCAGTGATCATTTAATGGAAATGCTCAATGAGCATACTTTAGATTTAGCCATAGGTCGCTTCACTGATGTTACACAAAGTCAGTTTTTTGATTTTCAACCTTTAGGCCCAGAGCCGTTTTGTATTGTTGTAAATAATGCTCATCCATGTGCCAAGAAAAAGTTTTGTACTTTAGAAGAATTATTAAATTGGCCGTGGGTACTTTATCCTAAAGGCACTCCAATTCGAGAACGTATGGAAGGTGCATTTGCCCGTGCAAAAGTAAAAGTACCTTTAAATACGGTAAATACCATGTCCATGCAGACCTTTTTACAAATATTAAAAGGCGCACCAATGGTCGGTATGTTGCCAGAAGCGATGGTGACAGATCAGGTGAAAGAAGGGCATTTACAGATTTTAGAAACGGATCTGATTTTAGATGCACAAGATTATGGAATTTTGACCCGTAAAGATGAGCCAGTTTCTGACATTGCCTCGACCTTTATCGACATTTTATTAAAGAGTGCAAAACCTAAGTAAACTAAGCAGTTAGCCCTAAGTTATATACCTATTTAGGGCTTTTAAATATTAAAAATAACAAAGAAAATATAGGTGTGGGGAAGCAAGTTCGCCCATATAAAAATGATATTAAAAAGTTATCAATATTTAGAAATTATTCATTGGAAATTATTGAAAGTACTCCTTATCGTTTAATTCACGATGATTAAAAAAGTTTTAAGTCAATAAAAATTAGGAAAGGATCCCTGTATGAATGTACTAATCACTGGTGGTACCGGTTTTATTGGAAAACAAATTGCTAAAGAGATTTTAAAGACGGGTAGCCTGACTTTAGATGACCATCAACCTAAACCTATCAATAAAATTATTCTGTTTGATGCATTTGCTGGCGATGATTTACCGCAAGACCCACGAATTGAAGTGGTGGTAGGTGATATTACCGATAAAACCACTGTGGCAAATATTACAGAAAATATTGATGTTGTTTGGCATTTGGCTGCAGTTGTTAGCTCGGCAGCAGAGGCAGATTTTGATTTAGGTATGGATGTTAACCTGTATGGACTCTTAAATTTATTAGAAGAATTAAGAAAAAAACAAACAACGCCTCGAGTCATATTTGCTAGTGGCTGTGCCGTATTTGGTGGTAGCTTACCAGAAGTTGTGACAGATGAGACAGTGGTTACCCCCAAGTCTTCTTATGGTATGCAAAAAGCAGTAGGGGAATTACTGGTTTCAGATTATTCAAGAAAAGGTTTTATTGATGGTCGTATTTTAAGATTACCGACTATTGTGGTTCGTCCCGGAAAACCCAATAAAGCAGCATCTACCTTTTTTAGCTCGATTATACGTGAACCGTTAAAAGGCGAAACAGCAGTTTGCCCAGTACCATCAGATACCCCAGTTTTTGTTACTTCACCAAGGCGCTGTGTCGAGTCAATGATTAAGGCTGCGTCCATTTCTTCAGATGTACTTCAAGATAACCGAATTATTCCTCTACCGGGATTAACCGTCACGGTTAAACAAATGCTCGATGCGCTAGAAAATGTTGCAGGCAAACAAGCAACCGATTTAGTGCAATGGCAAGAAGATCAAACTATTCAACGTATTGTTAAAAGTTGGCCTGTTCAGGTGAAAGCTGAATATGCCGAATCTTTAGGTTTCCGAGCAGATGAAAATTTTGAAAGCGTAATTCAGGCACATATAGAAGATACCCAAAATTAATGGCAGTGATCGCCAGTTGATGTGAGAGTTATTATGGAAGATATCAAGAATATAACTGCTCTTGAAGAGCAGACAATTAAGCGTATTTCGAGTCGAATTATCCCGTTTCTTATTATTTTATTCATTATGGCATTTCTAGACAGAACCAATATTGGTTTTGCTGCGCTACATATGAATGATGCACTTGGCATTACTCAAACCATTTTTGGGTTAGGTGCTGGTGTATTTTTCTTGGGTTATTTTATTGCTGAAGTACCGAGTAATATCTTACTCCATCGTTTTGGAGCACGGATCTGGATTGCCCGAATCATGATTACTTGGGGAATCATTGCCGGACTTATGGGGTTTATCCATAGCGGTACGCAGTTTATTGTTTTACGGTTTTTACTCGGTATTGCCGAAGCGGGTTTCTTTCCGGGTGTGATCTTTTATTTAACGCTGTGGTTTCCTGCAAAATATCGTGCCCGTGTTTTTGCAACGTTTTATCTGGGACTGCCAATTGCTCAAATTATTGGAGCGCCAATTTCAGTCGGTCTTATGCAATGGGGCAATACCATTGGTTATGAAGGTTGGCGTTTGATGTATATCCTAGAAGGTATTCCTTCAATTATTTTAGGATTGATTTGTCTAAAATATTTAACCAATACCCCTAAAGAAGCCGAGTGGTTAACGGCTGAGCAGCGTCAATGGTTAATGACCACCTTAGAACGCGAAGAAAAAGAAAAAGAGCAGTCTACAGAAACTGCTTTAACCAAAGGTGAAATGATTAAACAAGTGTTTAAAAATCCATTGGTCTGGATTATGTCCATTGCCTATTTTGGAATTACCTCTGGTTCAAACGCGATGTTTTTCTTCTTACCAAGTGTTTTAGAGTCATTCCGTAACACCTTTGGTATGCAAATTAGCCTGATTCAAAACGGTTTACTGACTGCTATTCCGTATGCTTTTGCAGCCATAGGCATGGTTTTATGGAGCCGCCGTTCTGACCGTAAACAAGAGCGTTATAAACACGGTGCTTGTGCTGCACTCATGGCTGCTTCAGCAATTGCTATTGCTTTAATTGTGAATCAACCTTGGGCAATTATTGTCGGTTTTATTCTTCTTGCGATTGGTGTATTTAGCGCAATTAATATTTTCTGGACCATTCCGGGTCAAACTTTAACGGGTGTGGGCGCTGCTGCCGGAATTGGTTTAATTAACTCAGTTGGTAACTTAAGTGGTTTTACGGGCCCCTATTTAACAGGCTATTTATATACAACTACAGGCACTTATACAGTCGCATTCCTTGCTATTGCTGGGTTTGTCGCTATGGGTGGCTTAGCACTACTGTTATTAGCAAAGTTAAAATCGAATAGCTCCAAAGTACAACAACAGCAGCTTAAAGTGCGTACTGCTACGGAGATGAAATAATGGCATCTATTGGATTTGTTGGTACAGGCATTATGGGTATGCCAATGGCCATGAACTTATTAAAAGCTGGCCATCAGGTACAGGTCTGGAATAGAACTCCAGCTAAAGCAAATACTTTAAAACAAGCGGGTGCCTATATTTGCAGTGAACTTGAACAAGTCGGAAAAGATGTAGATTTTCTAATTTGTATGCTCAGCGATGGAAAAACATGTAATGAAGTTCTGTTTAAAGAACATGGCGCAGTCTCACAGTTACAACCCGAAAGCACGGTAATTGTTATGAGCTCAATACCGGTTGAAGTTGCAAAAGCCCAAAGTGAAAAATGTAAAAAACTCGGACTTAAGTATTTGGATGCACCGGTTTCTGGCGGAGAAAAAGGTGCCCAAAACGCAAGTTTAGCGATTATGGTGGGTGGTGAGCATTCAACCTTTGAACAGGCTAAAACTGTTTTGGAAACAATGGGTAGACCCGTTTTAGTAGGTGGTGCTGGCTGTGGTGAGCTTGCGAAATTGGTCAATCAAATGATTGTGGCAACTACCATTGCAACAGTAAGTGAGGGTTTATTGCTTGCTAGTCAAGCAGGAGCTGACCCAGTAAAACTTAAACAAGCACTAACAGGCGGTTTTGCAGATTCGCCAATTTTACAACAGCATGGCGAACGTATATTAACTCGAAACTTCAAACCCGGAGGCACCGCTCGAACCCAGCATAAAGATATAAATACCGCCGTTTGCTATGCCAAATCATTAGAGTTGAATTTACCAGTTGCCGAGTTGGTCAATCAGCTCTTTGAAAATATGGTAGTCGCTGGTGATGGTGAACTTGATCATTCTGGTTTAATTCGTGAATTAGAGCGAATGAACGATGTCTAATATTGCTTTAATTAAAATCGGCATATCTTAATTTATTCATAAAAAGGCAGCAGATTCTTTCTGCTGCATATTCAAACTCATCTGTAGTTACTGGCATCCTTATTGCTTAATCATACTTATATTCTTCATTGCATTTGATTTAATACTATATAAATGATGATTCAAACCGTCTTGCGCCATTATGGTGTTTTTTTCACATGAAAAATGCACTAAATAGGCACATCTTTTTATTTTGCACCACCTTTGTGCATCGGTTGCCGAAATGAGATTATGGCTATCAATACTCGCTGTATTCATCCTATATGGATGTTCTTCACCTGAACAAAGTGAAAAAACTAAAGAAAAGTCAGTAGCCCATTCGATATGCGTTTTTGATAGTACAAATACAAAAGTATGTGTAGCTAAACCTGCTCAAAGAATCGTTTCTCTATTTGAGTCGGGTTTAGATGGTCTATATATGCTGGGGCAAGGTCATAAAGTGGTTGGTATACCAGCCGAAGTATACATCCAACCATTGTTATTTAATGCCTATTCAAAAATAGATCAACGTATTGCCAATAAACAGCTTGCGACGCCGTCACAAGGTGCCAATGCAACCAATATTGAAAGTCTAGTGTTGTTAAAACCGGATTTGGTGATTTTGGGGAGCGGGCAAACCCAAACGATTGAACTGTTACGGCAGTTTGGTATTGCTGTATATGTCATGGAGTCAGGTACTTACCAGCAAGTGAAAGAAGAGTTATTTGAAATCGCTATTCTGAGTGGTGCCCAAAAACGTGCTCAAGACATTTTAAATTTCTCTGATGAAATTGTGGCAGAAGTTGCAGCAAAAACAGCACGTCAGCCAAACAAACAATCGATTTACTATGCGTGGTCAGGAGGACGTATTTTTTCTACCTCAGGACGTCAGTCGATTACCAATGATTTTATTGAGTTGGCGGGTGCTTATAATGTTGTTAAAACGGATGCTAACCAGCCTAATGTAAACCCCGAGACCCTCATTGAATGGAACCCTGACAATATTGTGCTTTGGAATACCAACCCGAAATTGATTTATGAACGAAAAGAATTACAGGGCTTAAGCGCTGTACAAAACCGTAAGGTATTCAATTTGACCCCTGCATTTATATACAACCCGCACACCATCAAAATTATTATTACGGCGATTTATCTGAATCACAGTATTTATCCTGAGCAGTCCGATTTACCTGTAAGTGCTTTACAACAGCGTATTTTAACCAAGTTGTATGGTGAGCAGCTTGCCAAAGCGTTGGTGCAATGAATATGGAAAAACTGAAATATTACTGGTTTTACCCGTTACCCGTCATCATGATTTTTATCTCGCTGCTGATAGGGCCGACACAAACGTTGAATGCATGGGACTATGTGCTGTGGGGCGTGCAAGCGGTCTTTGGTACGCCGTATTTTGATGCTGAACAATTTAGGCTCATGCAAAACATTCTGATCAATGTCAGGCTGCCTAGAATTTTACTGACTTTTATGGTGGGAGCGGCATTAGCAACCGCGGGTAACGGCTTGCAGGCGTTGTTTCGTAATCCTTTAGTTGACTCGTATGTACTTGGTATTTCATCTGGTGCGGCGTTTGGTGCAGCTTTAGCACTTTCTTTAAGTTGGCTATCACCCAATCTATCTGCCTTTGTTTTTGGGGGGGGTGCGGTTGCCTTAACGTATTTATTTGCACATCAAAAACATGAAAGCCAGACGTCTTTAGTCATGGTAATTTTATCAGGCATGATTGTTTCGGGGCTGTTTTTGGCGGGACTTACGGTTATTCAATACTTAAGTGACCCATTTAAACTACAAGCCATTGTGCAATGGACTATGGGCAACTTACATCAGGCGTCTTGGCAAAAGGTTCAATACGCCGTGCTACCAATTTGTATTGGGCTTGCGGGATTATTTGCGATGCGTTGGCGCTTAAATTTAATGGCACTCGGTGCCGAAGAAGCGCAGGCGGTTGGTGTTAACCCACGTTGGGAACAGCTTGTTTTAATTACGCTGGTGACTGTATGTACGTCAACTTCTGTAGCCGCGGCGGGCATTATTAGTTTATATGGGCTGTTTATGCCGCATATGGTGAGAATGTTGGTTGGGCCAGATCACCGCTACAGTATTCCTGCCAATATGATTTTGGGCGGCAGTTTTCTACTCATGATTGATAACTTTTCTCGGGTTTTACTGACGTTTGAAATACCGATTGGTATTTTTACCATGCTACTTGGTGCGCCATTTTTCTTATTATTAATGAAAACACAAAGGACTTATTGGGCATGATTCAAATTGATCAGTTAAATTATGCCTATGGGCACAAACAGGTTCTCAAAAATATTCATCTGGATTTTCCTGAAAATCAGTTTTCCGTCATTTTAGGGCGCAATGGTTGTGGGAAATCGACACTTTTTAAATTGATGGCGGGCCTAGAACCCGTAAAAGATGGCTTGATTCGTTACTCTGGAAAACCACTATCGGACTTCAAAGGAAAAGATCGAGCTGCGTTACTCGGTTTTTTACCGCAGTTTCATAAAACCGTGTTTCCATTTTTAGTTAAAGATGTGGTGATTACGGGGCGTGCTGCTTTTAGCCGCTATCGTCCTTCAAAATCAGACTGGGAACGTGTAGACCAAGCTTTGCTTGATTTAGACATTGAGCATTTGCGTGACCGTCCTTATACCGAGCTATCGGGTGGTGAAAGGCAGTTGGTTATGATTGCACGTATTTTAGTGCAAGCTCCGAAAGTCATTTTGCTTGATGAGCCAACCAACCATCTGGATGTTTATTATCAATCTTATTTAATGAAAAAATTACGTCAGTTATCGCGGCAAAATTTTACGGTGATTGCAATTATGCATGATCCTAACTTGGCTTTTTTATTTGCAGATCATCTGTTTTTTATGCGTCAACATGAGGTGGTTAAGCCTGAGTCAAAAACTCGAATCACCGATCCTAAGTTTTTAAAAGGTGTCTATGATGTCGAGTTCCATGAAGCCATGATTCAAGACAAAACCATTGTGATACCTGACCACTCTTGGTTATAAATATGTTTGATTATCAGTTGGTTGAAAAACTAGACTATGCATCTGCGGTAGAGTTTGCACTTTATACAAGACAGCTCTTATTCCCAGAAATCTATCATGGGCAAGTCCCCAAAGATTTAAAAAATTTTGAACAACATTATGTCCATGACCCATTGGGTTGCTTTATTACGGTAAAAGACCAAAACCGTATTATTGGCACCATTGCTTATCGGGTTTATGACCATCGTTTTGAGTTAAATTTACCGCTTAATACGGTTGAGGTGGTTAAGTTATTTGTATTGCCTGAATACCGTCGTAATGGCATAGCGACCAAGCTATATGACATGTTATTTGCTTATGCAAAAAACAATGGAATTACCACTTTGTATTTGCATACTCATCCTTTTTTGCCTGCGGCTGAAGAGTTTTGGCGGCTACAAGGCTTTGAGGTTATTAAACGAGAATGGATCGATACCTATGATACCATTCACATGATTAAATCTTTATAGCGGTTCATTCTGAGTATGAAATTTTTTTAAAAAATGGGTAGGTGGATAGCCCATAATTTTACTGAACATAGCGGTAAAAGCCGCCGAGTGCTCATAGCCTAAACTAAAGGCAATTTCCGTAATGGAGATATTCGCTTTTAAGGCGTTTAAAGCATAAATGATGCAGACCCGATTACGCCATGCTTGAAAGGACATACCCGTTTCAGACTTAAACCAACGATGAAAAGTCCGTTCACTTTTATTATGGTTATGTGCCCAATCTTTAGGGCTACTATGAATATTAGGCTCTTTCATAAACTCAGCACACTGTTTAGAGAGTAATGTGTTGTGAGGCAGCGGAATAAACAGAGGCAGGGCTGGTGCAGCTTCTAATTCATATAACAATAAATCGATAAGAGCGCCGTCACGGCTTGCACGTTGGTAGTCAACAGGTAGCTGATTTGCCTGAATGAGCAGTTGATGCAGTAACGGTGAAACTTGTACGACTTCGCAATATGTTGCCTGTCTTGGCGCATTATCCGCCTCTATATACAAACTATAAGTACTGACTTTAGATAACCATACCTGATGTGGTTTGCCAGCGGGTATCCACACACCACTATAGGGCAAGACAAGCCATTGACCATCTTCGGTTTCAACTTTCATTACGCCTTCGGGTGCATATAGAAACTGTGCACGGCGGTGGCTATGTGTATCTAACAAAGTATCAGCAGGATAGTCTGACCCTAAAGCCAGAACCACTTGCGGTAGATGATCTACATCGTTAATTGGAATATTACGCATATATTTTTGGCTGAAATAAATAAAAGAATGGCTTTTCTACTTTAGTTTGCCATGTGGCTATTTTATATCATGCCTCTATAAAGATGAGGAAGATGATCATGTTATATGAGCTATTTTTATTTGGACTACTTTCGGGCGTCACCACGTGGTTATTTGGCTTTGGTGGTGGTTTTGTTGCTGTGCCTTTGCTTTATACAGTCATTATTCAAAAGTGGAGCAATGAAAGTATGGTAGGAATACATGCGATGCAAATTGCAGTTGCCACATCCGCCTTTGTTATGCTGTGCTCGGCAAGTTTTGCAACCTTTCGGCACTATCGGTCTGGACACATAGATTGGCAAAAGATCCGTTTTTTATGGACTGGTATAGCATTTGGTGGAATTGTCGGTGCGGTAATGGCCTCATTGTTTAATGGAAACTGGCTACGCTGGATATTTATGGGGTATGTATTTGTCACTATTATTGATTGTTATTACCGACCAGGGTTTATGGTGATATCAGAGCAAAAGCAAAACTATGGTCAGAATAGCGAAATTATTAAAGGCGGAATAATTGGTTGGGTTGCAGCGCTTTTAGGAGTTGGCGGAAGTGTTATGACGGTTCCGTTATTACGGCGGCGTGGTAGCTCTATGGCAGAGGCTGCGGCTATCGCCAATATTCTCACGCTGCCTTTGTCTTTAACTGCAACGTTGACCTACTGTGTGTTGTCGGTATGGCAATCTGAATGGGCACCTAATGGATTTATTGGTCTAATCTGGTTTGAAGCTGCATTATTTTTAGTTGCAGGAACGTGGATCGGACTCTTTTTTTCAGAAAAATTTATTTTAAAACTACCTGATTTATGGCGTGCAAAGTTGTATCCATTACTTTTAATAGGGGTTTTGCTTGTCATGCTAATCATAAATTAATTTTTTAATTTCAAAGTCTTAAATAATAATTTTTATTAAAAAACGGATATCTAAATGCTCTAAAACTGCAAATTTTATGTCTTAAAGGGCTTTGAAAAAAGTTTAAAAAATAGACTTGCAATATATAGTGGCTTTATGCCAATATATATTCATCGAAGGTCATCAGACAAAAAGAGGATGATATGGCTATCCAGCTTTTAGATGCGGCAAGAAACGAAGTTCCTGTGAAATTCACGCAGTTTTCTGGTGGCGAGCGTCATGTTCAACTTGATGAGAAAACGTTGAATTCACTATCTGGCACGGTATTGGTACGCGCTCAAATGATCTCAAGTCACGATGTGATGGACTATTTACTACTTGAAAATATATTGCTGACTCAAGGCTTAACCGTTGACCTAGAAATTCCATATTTTCCATATGCACGTCAGGACCGTATTTGTGCAGTCGGCCAAGCATTCTCACTCGATGTGATGACGAAGCTACTCAATATCAATGCCGACAAAAAAGCGGGCAAACAAGGCAAGGTGACTGTTTGGGACTGCCATAGTGAAGTAACAATAGCTTTGCTCACTGCCAATACTTCTTTTAGCGAAGTGGTAAATGTGAGTTCAGTCGACATCATCGCAAAGAGTGAAGCGCTGAGCACATTGTTAAAAGATGAAAAAACCGTGCTGATTTGCCCAGACAAAGGCGCAAAAGCACGTACACAAATGGTTGCAGACGCTTTTAATCTTGAGCGCAAACAACCTATTACTGTTGTTCAATGTGATAAAAAACGCGACCCAGTGACTGGAAAAATTTTGGGTACACATGTACATGCGACTGATTTATCAGGCCTAACTGCGGTCATTACCGATGACATTTGTGACGGCGGTGCAACCTTTATTGGTATTGCCAAAGAACTCCGTCGCCTCAATTGCCATAAGGTCGTTCTATACGTGACCCACGGTATTTTCAGTAAAGGTATAGAGGTTTTTGATGGGCTGCTTGACCAACTGTTTACCTCAGACAGCTTTCCACAACAACCAACAGATAAAATTTCAGTAATTGCTTTTGCAGCAGAATAAAGAGAACAAAGATGACTATTAAACTTAATCCATTAAACGCTATCGATTTTTATAAAGCGGATCACAGACGTCAGTATCCAGCAGGTACAGAGTATGTATACGCAAACTTTACACCGCGTTCATCTCGACTCGCAAAAATGCTACCGGACTTTGACGATAAAGTTGTGTTTTTTGGGCTTCAAGGTTTTATCAAACACTTTTTAATTGATACATGGAATGAAGGCTTTTTTAAGCAACCTAAAGACAAAGTCGTGGCTGTATATAAACGCCGTATGGATAGTTCATTAGGTGAAGGTGCTGTACCAGTTGACCACATTGAAGCATTACACGACTTGGGCTATTTACCGTTACGCATTAAAGCATTACCAGAAGGCAGTCGCGTTAATATGCGTGTACCTGTGCTCACTGTAATTAATACCGACCCGCGTTTCTTTTGGTTAACTAACTATATTGAAACTGTATTAAGTGCTGAGCTTTGGAAAAGCTGTACTACAGCAACTATTGCCTACGAGTACAAACGTTTATTAACTCAATATGCTTTAAAAACTGGTGCACCACTCGATTTTGTACCTGTGCAAGGACACGATTTTAGTAGCCGTGGCATGAGTGGCATTTATGATGCGGCGCAATCGGGTGTAGGTCACTTAACCAGTTTTATTGGAACAGACTCGGTTGCTTCTATTGACTACGCCGAAGAATACTACAATGCCACAGGTGTTATTGGGGTATCTGTACCTGCAACCGAACACAGTGTGATGTGTATGGGGACAGAAGACAGTGAGCTAGACACATTTAAGCGTTTAATCTGTGAGCTTTATCCGTCTGGTGTGGTTAGTGTTGTGTCTGATACTTGGGACTTTTGGCGAGTGATTACCGAATTTACGGTAGCATTAAAACCTGAAATTTTGGCGAGACAACCGAATGCTTTGGGCTTGGCTAAATTGGTTTTCCGTCCAGACTCTGGTGACCCAGTTAAAATCATTTGTGGTGACCCAGAGGCAGAAGTTGGAAGTCCAGCATATAAAGGTGCAGTTGAATGTTTATGGGAAGTATTTGGCGGTACAACAACCGACCAAGGCTATAAAGTACTCAATGAGCGTGTCGGTTTAATTTATGGTGACTCAATTACTCTAGACCGTGCACAGCGTATTTTAGAAGGACTTGAAGCCAAAGGTTTCGCTTCAAACAACTTGGTGTTTGGTATAGGCAGCTTTACCTATAACTACTTAACTCGCGATACTTTTGGGTTTGCTGTTAAAGCGACTTGGGGACAAGTGAATGGTGTAGGCCGTGAGTTGTTTAAAGACCCAATTACTGACTCAGGCGTAAAAAAATCTGCGAAAGGTCTATTATGTATCGAAGAAAGTGAAAATGGTTTTACCTTGTTTGATGAGCAAACAGCCGAACAAGAACAAGGCGGAGCACTAAAAACAGTCTTTGAAAATGGTAAACTTCAATATGAGTGTACTTTG
>Ga0157367_1000144_pt1 | contig 37024 bp, 20 predicted proteins | sample AttbisABBM2_FD_113142 | JGI IMG/M metagenome (GOLD analysis project Ga0157367, IMG submission 113142) | Fungus gardens microbial communities from leaf cutter ant in Botucatu, State of São Paulo, Brazil - Atta bisphaerica ABBM2 | ecosystem: Host-associated > Fungi > Mycelium > Unclassified ... | reverse complement strand
CGGCAGCACGTACAAGGGCAACGACATCGAGCGTTTCTACCGCTACGGCCTGCTCGTGAACCCGGATCTGAAGATCTACAAGCCGTGGCTCGACCAGACGTTCATCGACGAGCTCGGCGGCCGCGCGGAAATGTCGGAGTTCATGAACCAGGCTGGCTTCGCGTACAAGATGTCGGCGGAGAAGGCGTATTCGACCGACTCGAACCTGCTCGGCGCGACGCACGAGGCGAAGGATCTGGAAAGCCTCGAAAGCGGCATCAAGATCGTGAACCCGATCATGGGCGTCGCGTTCTGGCGCGATGACGTGAAGGTCGCGGCGGAAGAAGTGACGGTTCGGTTCGAAGCAGGCCAGCCGGTCGCGCTGAACGGCGTCGAGTTCAAGGATCAGGTCGAGCTGCTGCTCGAGGCGAACCGCATCGGCGGCCGTCACGGGCTCGGGATGAGCGACCAGATCGAGAACCGGATCATCGAGGCGAAGAGCCGCGGGATTTATGAAGCTCCGGGGCTGGCGCTGCTGTACATCGCGTACGAGCGTCTCGTTACCGGGATTCACAACGAAGACACGATCGAGCAGTACCGCGAGAATGGGCGTCGGCTTGGCCGTCTGCTGTATCAAGGCCGCTGGTTCGATCCGCAAGCGATCATGCTGCGTGAAACGGCGCAGCGCTGGGTCGCGCGCGCGATTACCGGTGAAGTGAAGATCGAGCTGCGTCGCGGCAATGACTACTCGATTCTCAGCACGAAGTCGCCGAATCTGACGTACCAGCCGGAACGCCTGTCGATGGAGAAGGTGGCGTCGACGTTCTCGCCGCGCGATCGGATCGGGCAGCTGACGATGCGTAATCTCGACATCACCGATACGCGCGACAAGCTGCGCGTGTATACGCAGGTCGGGCTGCTGACGCCGGGTGAGGCTTCGGCGCTGCCGCAGATCAAGGACGAAAGCAAGTAAGTCTTCTTTTCTTGCGGCCGGACGGGAAAACCGTTCGGCCGCATGTCGCACTCCCCCCGCCCGTTTCCGGGCAAGGCACGCGGCCCGTCAAAGCGCCGCGTGCGATTCGATCCGACGTTTATTGCTTGATGACCTGGCCGTATGCGACGAAGCTGTAATCGGCCGCGCGCAGCACATACAGGATGGATCGTTGGAAACCGTTGGTCCCGCGGATCGGCACGAACATGATGGCCGCGCTCCCCGACAGCGGAACGCCTGCCGGCACCTGGCAGCCCGTCGACGCCGATGCCGTCAAGGTCATGTCGTACATGTTCTGATTCGAGCCGGGCGTGGCGAGCGTCAACGTGCCGCTCATGTTGCAACCGCTCAGCGTGCCGCTCACCGTGCCACCCGATCCGATCGTGAACGACGCGTTCGTCGTCGCCCACGTGCCCACGACGCTATCCTGCGTGACGCTCAGGGCGTTTGCCGCGTTGTAGGTCCACGTGAAGTTCGACGCAGTACCGCCTTGGCTCATGGTTCCGGACAAGGTTTGCTTCGCGCTGTACGCCCCGGATCCGGAGTCGATTCTCGTGGTGAATCCGGTCCTGGCGTTGAAGTTGATTCCCGAATTCAGGGTCCATGTCGCGCCATTCACCGTCAGATTCGTGAAATCATCGGACATCACGAACGATCCCAACGTATTCATCGTGGTCAGGTTGTTGTGCGGATCGACGAGGGCAATGGTCGTGTAGCCGAGGGTGCCGGAGGCTGTCCAGATTCCGATTGGGGTGGTGGCCGTCGCGGCCGTCGATCCGGCCTGCGGGGTCGTCAGGCTGGGTAGCGCCTCGCCAACCGTCACCGGTTGCGATGAAGCGACCGGAGCGCTGGCAGCAACAGGCGTAGACGCGACGACGGGCGCGCTAGCAGCGTTTGCCGCGCCGCCGGAGTTTGCCGGCGTGCCGCCACCATCGCCACCGCCACCACATCCCGCGACGACGAACATCGAGATCACGCCAGCCGCCAACAAACCAAGAGAACTCTTCTTCAATTCAACCCCCGAGTTACGATGCATCTGTGGTAATTAAAATTTGAATTGCTGTGTATTGCGTTTTTAAATAAATCGCGTCATGCTTTGCCTTTTACGTACCTCCCCTAAAACCTTCAGATCGAAAATTTCAGTGCAATTGAAGATGCGCGCGTGATCACCTCAAAGAGGCGTCGGATGTAACGTCAGTCAACGGACTTGGCTGAACGCCATGGCAAAATCGACGCCTCACCGTTGACGGTGATGCCCTTCGGATTCGCCAGGATGAAGTTGACGCGCGGCCCCGCGACCGAGGGCTCGCCCTCGGTCAGACTCGGATCGTATTAGTTACCTGATTGACGATCGTGCGCGGCACGTTGAAATCGCCGGCAACGCACGGCGGGAAGCTTGCGACGGCAAGCACATGCAGACGACGCGCAGTCGGCCAATGCCTGCGCGCCAGATCGGAAAACGATGGGCCATTTGATGGTCATCCACGCGGCTGTTCGGCCCGCGCGGTCCTCGGTTGTTGGTTATGTGGTTGCTTCGCTATTGATTTATCACTTTCTGTTACGAAGTAACGGCACCGGATTCGCGTTCTTTAGGGTGATGTTTGGATGAATTTTCTTTAAAAATTCATTTATATAATTACTTATTCCTTTCATTTTGAGTGACCGCCACATGGCCGCTCGTTGCTCGTTATTGATGGATAGGTCGCCCCTATTTCAGGTTCGCGCCTCTTGCCCGCCCTCAGCTCAAAAGCTGCCCCTCTACACGCCACGAACTCCTGCGATCCAGTGATCCTCGTCGTGCCGCAATCTATTGACGAGCAAGACAAAGGTCTGCAATGGGAGCGCACTTACTCCGTTCTTAGCAACCACCAACGACAGGTGATCTCCGGCGCCAGAATTACAACGGCCTCAGAACTCACGCCTCGCACGTCGAAGACAGCCCGGATCCCAGATCCAGTCTCGTCACGGTACATTTCGATCAGCTTGACTCGCTCGCTCGCGAAGTTCATCACTTCGCGACCGTTACATAGAAGCCGAACCTGGAATGATTCCGAGACGGCGCTGAATGAGATCTCGGCCTCCGTGTCGCCAAGCGGCGACCGCACACGATAGAGGCAGAGCGCAAGGCCAGGATCTTCTTCGGCCGGTTCAATGCCAAAATTCTCCAAAAACACCTGCTTCCCTGGGAAATTCATTTCGGCTTCACCGTATAAAATGGAATCATAGTACTAAGGCGTCGTGCTCCATTGTTGAGAATTTGGAACGTGCTCTCAAATCTTGCCGATTGACCCGACGGCCCTATGAACAGCGAGTCCCTGACTTCAAATTTACCGTATTCAGTAGTAAATGTTCGCGCAATATTGCCCGTGGTATTGACAACATTTTCGAGATGCTCAGTAAGTACTTCGCGGCCGGCCGGCGTATCAGATAGGCCCAGGCGCTTCATCTCCAACGCCAGTTGCTCGGATCGCGCAGTGTTATGGGTACTACTGGTCACTCTCCCGAAGAGATAGTCGAACTTCCCAGCCGCAACTTCGAGGCCGCCATTCTTGACGGTGGCAGCACCTGGGAACTGAGCACTATAGACATTGGCAAGATCCACGTCTCCCGCAGCGACAACTGAACTCGAGGCGGAATTACGCACCTCGCCGGCAGCCCCCCTGCTCGCAGTGGCCGCTGCGCCTGATCGACCCAGCAACGCGGCAACGCCTGCGGTTCCCACCAGAGACACGAGCATCCCGAAATCGGGATCGTCATATGGAAGCATGCCATCCTTCAGGAATGGCACATAGTCCGGCAGACCCGGCACCGTACCACTCAGGAGGTTCGGGATAACCTCCACGCCCCCGAGGACGGTATTCCATGCCGCACGCGCAGCATCCGTGGCGGCGCTCTTCAGCGTCCCGCAATCGTGCCCCTTTGCACACGTGTTGTTTGCGGTCTCGTTCTGCGCTGCGTTTACCGCCCCCTCGATATTCTGGCCCAACAATCCGGCTGCCGCACCGCCTAACAAGGACGTGGCAGCCACGATGGCCGCCAATTGCGCTTGATTGTCAATGCCCTGCCCCTCAGTTACGGCCCTCGCAATCCTGTCCGCAGTCATTGCGGACATGAACCCTCCAATCGCTCCACTAGCGCACCCATTACCGTCAACCGACGATGCTGCGCAACCCAACCCTGCATGCGCCAACGCGTACAACGGGCTGCTCGTGCTCATCCACCACGACGACGATGGCCGGCTGAACGCATCACCAATCCCGTTTGCGCCGACAGCCGCCGCTTGCTGCGCGGCGCTGTTCAACAGTGCGTTGCCGAAGCTACCGCCTTGGAAGAGCGTCTGTACCGACGCACCGATCACTGCCTGCCCACCAATGTTCTGCGCGGTTGCACCAATGTTCGACAGCGTCGTGGCGGACGACGCCTGTGTCACGCCCCCCCCCCAACTCGTGATCCCGGTCGAGCCCAGCAAGCCCTGCGTCAAGCCCGCAGTCAGACCGCTGATGGCCGCGCTTTCGAACGTCTGCTTCAGATCGAGATTGCCGGTCGAAATCACCTGCGACACCGCACCGGCTGCCAACGTCGTCGTCGCTGCAGCCAAACCGGTCGCCGCGGCACTGCCGATCACCGCCAGCGTTGGGCTGATAGCGGCCAATGCGATCGGATCAATCAGGCCATTGAACACTCCGAACATCTCCGGCCCCATGTAGACCGACAACGCGATCGCTGCCACCATGCCGATCAGTTGCCCTATTCCGAAGCTGCCCCCCTCCTTGACGAAATCGCTATGGAGGTTGTCGCTGAGGGTGGTCTGCGTGAATCCAGTGCCGAGCTTTGCGTGAATATCGGCAAGCAACGCCTGTGTGCGGTCCGCATTGACGCTGCCGTCTGCACCCAGCACCTGCAGCGCCCCACCGATCTGGTTGAGCGCCTGCACATTCAGGTCCATGTTCGCCGCGCTCATGAACCCGCCCGGCTGCACCATCGTCCCGGTCGTATTCAGATAGCCGTGATCGACCTTCTGCCAGATCTCCCCGACGTTGACCTGGTTCGCCTGGTTCGTCAGCGTCTGCGTATCGACGCTCAGCGTCCCCGACGCCGTGATGCTCCCTGTATTGAGGATGCTGCCATTGCCGTCCTGATTGAACTTCAGCGTGACGTCGCGGCCGGAGATGTTGCCGCCGGCCGACATCGCGGCAGTGTCCTGTGGCAGATACACCTGCGGCATCAGCGCAGTGATCGTCGGGCACGTCGCCGGCCCGGTCGCGTGACACATCGGGTCCGGCACCGTCTGCTCGACGTACCACAGCATCGGCTTGTCCAACGTATTGATCTGCTCCTGCGTCAACGCCGCGCCGAGCTGCAAACTCCGCGATTTCGAATAATCGATCGCGTTCTGATACAGGTACGCCTTCTCCTGCTCCGTCACCGACACGTTGTTCTTGCTGTCGTACGTCAGCCCATCGACGAAGCTCGCCTTGCCCGTCTGCTGGAGCGCCGCCTGCTGCAACAGCAGATCCTCTTCCTGCGGATTGAAATAGAACAGCGTCGACGACGGCTGAAGGCTCGGCGGCAGATTGTTCAACAGATCCTGCGCACTCAACTGTGCGGCACCCGAACCACCCAGCGACTCATTGAAGTACGACGCCTTGCCGGCCACCGGCGTCGGCAGCGTACCTGTGCCGACCGTACGCGGAATCGACAGGCTCAACCCCGGCAATGTCACCGGGCTCAGCGTGATCACGCGCTGCGGTGCACTCACGCGCGGTGTATAGGTATTCGCCGTCGTGATGCCGTTGATCAGCTTCTGCCCCGTCAACGACACCGACGTACCAAGCACGTTGCCGACGTTCTGGATCTGCCCATTCGACGAGATCGACAGGTTCGGCGCCTGGATCGTCGCCGCGATGTTGCCGACCGGCGTCGGCGGATCGATCGCGCCGCCCGTGCTCGTATACGCACTGCCGTACAGCGCCTTGCACTGCTCCGGCGTACCGCATGCCCAGATATCGTGACGCTTGTCGCTGCTGAACATGCCCGTTTCCTGCACCCAGTGCGAGTGCCAGTAGGCATTCAGGACCTGCGCCTCGTTGACCACCGGACCGGCGACGGCGATCGTCGCGTTGTTGCCGGACGCAATCAGGCTGCCGATGTTGGTCAGGCTACCCGCGTTGACCTGCAGGTTGTTGCCCGCGCTGATCACCGACGGGCTGCCCGTCTGCTGATCGACGTAGCCTTCGCAGTAGCTTTCCTTGTAGCCACCCGCCGTCATACAGCCCGAGTACTGCTCCTTGGTGCCATAGTTCTCATGCACCGGAATCGGCGGCGGCAGGTTGTTCGTGATCGCGCCCGACACGTTCAGCGTGATGTTGTTGCCCGCCACGATGTTGCCCGACGTGTTGTTCAGGCTCTGCGCAGGCTTGGTCGAACTCGCGGTCGAGCCGACGCCGCCGATCACGATATCGTGACCCGCGAGCAGATTGCCGTACGTGTTGTTGATCTGGCCGGCCGCGATGACCAGGTCATGCCCCGCGTAGATCGTTGCGTCGTTCTGGTTGTAACTGAACGTCGTCGTGGTCGGATTGTTGCCGCGCGGCTGCCCCGCGTTACCGCACGCCGAATTCGGCACCCCGGACGCACAGCCGACCTGATTCGAGAAATTCTGCTGGTTTCCGCCCTGGTTCACCACCTGGGTACCGGCTGCCATCACGATGTTGTGCCCCGCGTAGATGACACCAGCGTTGGTCAGCGTACCCGGAGCGGTAATGGACATGTCGTTGCCTGCCGCCAGCAGGCCGAGCGCGCCAGCGTAGGCCAGGGTAGACGTAACGGAATGCGAAGCATTCGGATCGATGTCGAAGCGAATCGTCGGCCCAATAGGTCCGACAAAGCTGTACGGGAACATCGTCGAGCCGCCATTCACCGCGTCCAATGTACCCGTGAACCACGGTGCGTAATTGGTCATCCCGTCCGGACTTTGGGGCGCATTTGCAAGCGTCGCCTTGAGTCGGGAAAGGAACGCGCCGAGCTCACCCTGATCAACCCACTCGCGTACCGTCGAGGCCACCGTCGTATCGACGGCGCCATTCTCCAAGGACCCGACATTGAGCGAAAGATTGCCTCCGGCCGAGACCTGCCCGCTTCTGTTCGAGAGCGAATTCGCACGTATCGAGACATCGCGTCCTGCGGAGATGACGCCCGCCTGGCCAAGCTTGACCGTCGTGGTCTCCTGGTAGACGGTCGGCAATGCGAACGTGGCCGACGACGCCAGTGGCGAGGACCCGGCCCGATGGTTCACATCGAGTACCCACGACGTCGGGATCTCGTTGTTTGTACCATCGCCACTGGAGTAGGCGCCGAACCCTTGACCGATGATCGTGAACGCCCCGCCGGCACCCGCGACCGGGCCGGAGGTCGCGGCATTTCCGGTCGGCGACAACATGTCGCCGAGCGTGCCGGCTGTGGACGTGTATAGCTGTGAACCGGGCCCATATTCATTCCCGGTCGCCGTCTGCTTATGGCCAATGACCGTCGACCAAAGAAACGACGAATCGTCGACCCGCACTGGGCCCGAATCCGTCACCCCGCTGGAGGGCGTACGATCGTTGACGACGGCGCCCGCGTTGATCGTGACGTTGTTTCCAGCGAAGACCGACCCGCCAGTGTTCCACAACGTGCCACCCAGATTGAAGTTGACATCCCCCCTCGACTGCGTCGTCGCCCCCTGGTTGTCGTAATTCCAGCCGCTAACGTTGAGAACATTCCCCGCCTCGACCGTCCCACGATTCGTCGTATTACCGTTCAGCGTCAACGCATTGTCGGCATGCATCACCGCGCCGGCCGCGTTGTTCAGCGTGCCGTTGAACGTCACATCGCGGCCGCTAACCTGCCCGTGGTTCTCGAACGTTCCGCCGCCGGACGACAGCGTCAGCGCCGCGGTGCCGGTCATCGTGCCGTAGTTCGCGATGCCGTTCACGCCGGTCAGCGCCACGCTCTGCCCGCCGTAGTTCCAGGTGCCGCCGATGTTCACATAGCCGGCGGTGACCGACAGGTTCCCGCCCTGGCTGATCGTCCCCTGCAGCGGATCGAACGTCATGTTGGTGACGTTGATGCCCATGTTCCGTTGCGCGAGCAACTGTCCGCCCGCGTTGTTGAACGCGCCATTCCCGCCGTTGACCGTCAGCGACACATCACCGGTCGCCCCCGTCCCGACACTCGGGTTCCCCGCAAAGATGACCCCGTTCTGGTTGTTCAGCGAACCCGTATTGATGCTGAGCGCATCCACCGCCATCAGCGACCCGCCGACGTTCGTCAGCCCGCCGCCCACGGTCACGTTGGTCGTCGTGCCGTTCACCAGCCCCGCATTCGTGAAGTTCGACGCGTTGATCGTCGTCGCGCCGATCGACGCGAGCGACGCCCCCGCCGCGTTCGTCAGGTTCGGCGCGGACACATTGAGCGACCCGGCCAGCACATGCGCCGCGTTATTCAACCCATTCTGCGACGTCAGCGCCGCATTGCCGACCACGTTCACCGCATGCCCGCCGGCCAGCGTGAGCTGATTCGACGCCTGCGCGTTCAGCCCGCCGCCCACCGTCGCATTGCCCAGCGTGACATTCGTACCGCTAACCTTCAGGTCCTGCGACGCCACGATCGACGCGTTGCCCGCATCCACCGTCCCTTGCGCAGAAACGGTCACGCTCTTCGAACCGGTGACCGTCCCGTTGAGCGTCACGTTACTGCCCGACACCCCCAGCTGACCGGCCACGACGCTCGAGCCGCCGAGCGTGAGGTTCTGGCCGGCATGCAGCGTCGCATCGCCGTTCGACGACACGCCCGCGAGCGTGACGTTGCCGTTGACACCGTTGACGTTCACCGTGCCCATCGACGACACCGCGCCCGACACCTGCGCGTTGTTCGCCGCCTGGATCTGCACGTTCCCGCCGGACTGCAGCGCGCCGTTCACGGCGATGCTGCCCGTCTGCGACGTCGCGGACACACCGCCGACCGCGGTCGTCGCGCCGAGCGACAGGTCGCCGTTCGACGTCGCCGTGAATTTCCCGGCGCTCTGGATCTCGCCGAGCGTGACGCCTGCGCCGGACGTGACGCCGATATCCTTGCCGAACGTCAGTGCACTGCCGCCCGTGATCGCGCCGCCCGCATTCAGGTTGGCCGCACCGAGGCCGAACAGTCCGCCACCGAGCGTCATCGCACCACCGGACGTCAACGTCGTATCGCCGTTGGCGAGCCCGCCCGTCAGCAGCGCCAGCGTGCCGCCGGCACGCGCCCCGAAATTGCCGACGGCCACGAAGTCGCCGCCCACGGTGAGATTGCCGCTCGTCGCCGTCAACGACGTATCGGCGTTCGAACGAATCGCACCCGTGATGCCGAGGTTCCGTCCCGCACCGACCGTCAGGCTTGCGCCGCTGCCGACGCTGCCGGCGATCGCCACGTCGTGCGCGGCAGCGATCGTCGTCGCCGTGCCGGACGCGAGTCCGCCGTTCACGATCACGTCGCCGGCACCGTTGTGTCCCTGCGCGCGCAAGTCGATCGCACCGCCCGCCTGCGCGCTGCCGATCGCCAGGTCGTTGCCTGCCGTCATCGCCAGATCGCCGTCGGTCGTGACGCCGCCTTTCACGGCGATGCCGTTCACCGCGCTGACCGTCGCCTGCTTGCCGAACGCGATCGACGCCGCGTCGATCGAACCGCCCGCCGTCAGCTTGCCGGCCTGCTGCGCGGCGATGCTGCCGGTCAGCGTCATGTCGCCGCCAGACGCGAGCGTCGCATTGCCGCCCGACACGGTTTGCCCCGACACCGTGATCGCCTGGCCAGCCGTCACGTTCAGGTTGCCGCGCGCGGTCACGTTCGCCGCGGCGGCGTTTCCGTTCGACGCGGTGATAGTCAGGTCGCCCGCCGTGTTCACGTCGCCAAGCGTGACGTTGCGCGCGGCCGTGATGCCCGTCATCGCCCCCGCGTTGATCGCGTGACTCACGCTGACGTCGCGCGCCGCCTGCAACGAGAACGCCCCCAGTGCGGTGCCTGCGCCGCCGAGCGTCACATCACCGCCGCCCACCAGGCCGTTCGCGACGACCGACAGATCGCCCGACACGGCCTGCACGCTGCCGAGGCCGGCATTGTTGCCGCCCGTCACCGACACGCTCGCGCCCTGCAGCGCCCCCGACAACGCAACGTCGTGCGACGCGACGAGCGTCGCGGCCTGCCCGAATGCCTGCGATCCGGCGCCGGCGATATCCCGTGCGGCCGTCAGCGTGCCGCCGGCCTGCCCGGCCACGCTGCCGCCGATGCCGATATCGCGGCCGGCCTGAACCGTCGTCATGCCGATCGCGGCGATCGTGCCATCAAGTCGCGCATCGACGCCGGCGCGCACGTCGAGCACGCCGCCCGACGTCGTCGTGCCGTTCAATCGCACGCTGCCGCCCGACGCAGCCACCTTCATGTCGCCAGCGGACTGCGACGTGCCGCTGACGACGACGTCGTTGCCCGCGCTCAGCGCTTGCGCCGCGCCGTTCGCGAGCGTCCCCGTCACCTGCACGTCATGTGCGGCGGTCACGGTCGCCGCGCCGGCCACCTGCGCGGTGCCGCGTACCACGGCATCGCCGCCACCCGCGTTGCCGAGCGCCTTCAAGTCGAACGTGGTCGACGACACGACATCGTTGACGGACGCATCGTTGCCGCCCTGCAACTGCACGCTCCTGGCCTGAACGAGTCCGCCCGACACGGCGTTGCGCTGCGCGGCGGCATCGAACCCGCCATTCAGGAACGACTGCGTCCCGGCGCCGACGATATCGCGCCCCGCGCGCAGCGTGCCGTTCGCGTCGCCGATCAGCAGCCCACTGCCGGTGTTCAGATCGCGCGCAGCGGTAAGCGTCATGTCGCCGACCGCACTCGTCGTCGGGCCGAGCAACAGATCGCGCCCGGTCGTCACGTCGAGCGTCGCGCCGCTATTGATCCCGCCGGTTGCGGCCAGATCGCCGGCGTGCGCGGCAATCGTCATCGCGCCGCCCGACTGGACCGCGCCCCCGATCACCGCGTGGCGGCCCGCGTCGATGCCGACCGTGGTCGCCCCCTGCAGCTTGCCCGGCACCGACACGTCCTGCGCCGCGATCGCGTCGATACGCCCACCGGCGGCAGCCGTGCCGTTGATCGTCAGGTTGCCCGGCCCGGTGTCCGTGCGCGTGCCGTTCGCGCGCAACGACAACGACTCGTCCGCCTGCACGTTCGTCACGCTGGCATTGCCGGCCGCCGTGACCGCCACCGTATGCCCCTGCACCATCCCGCCCTGCACGACGTCGCGGCCCGCATCGAGCGTCGCCGCCTGCGCGAAGGCGATCGTGCCCGCGCCGGTCAGATCCCGGCCGGCGCCGAGCGTGCCGGCCCCGTGGCCCTCGAGCTTGCCGCTCACGTCGATATCGTTGGCCGCGCCGACATGCGCGTCGCCGATGGCCAGCACGGCGCCAGCGATGCGGGCGTTTGCGCCGGCCGTCGCATCGAACGCGCCGCCGCTCGTCAGCGCGCCACCGATCGCGATGTCGCGGCCGGCTTTGAGCGTGGTATTCAGCGCCGAAGCCGTCGTGCCGCCGAGCACGATATCCGTGCCCGCGCTCACCGCGAGCGCGCCGTTCGTCGCGATCGAGCCCGTCGACGCGACATGCCCGCCGCGCGCATCGAACGTTGCATTGCCGATCGCCTGCAACACCCCGCCGTGATCGATGTCGCCGCCCGCGCTCAGCATCACGTCCGCATTGCCGGTCACCGCGCCAGTGGTCCGCAGGTTGCCGGCCGACGCGAGCGTCATCAGCGCGCCCGCGGTCACGTCGTGCAGCGTCGCGTTGCCGCCCGCGGTCACGTCGACCTTGTCGCCACGCAGCGACCCCGAGAGCAGCGTGTCGCCGCCCGACTGCAACGCCGCCGCGCCGCCGAACGACAGCGCCCCCGCCCCGCCGATCGCGCCGCCGGCCGTCAGCGTGCCGCGCCCCTGCGCGATCACCGTGCCGTCCGCGCGCAGATCCCGGCCGGCGTTGGCCGTGAGATCGCCGAGCGCCGTCGTGCGCCCCTGGCCGAGATCGATCGTGCCCGCCGCGCCGGCCGACAGGTTGCCGCCCGATTGCAGCGTGCCGGTGCTCGTCAGCGAGCCCGCGGCATTGCGCAGCGTCATGTCGCCCGACGACACCAGCGCGCCGCCGACCGTCGTGTTGCCGCCGCCGATGACGTCGAGCGGCCCCGCCGCCTGCAGCGTGCCGTTGACCGTGATGTCGCCGTCCGAGCGCAGCGTGCCCGCCCCTGCCGCATTGACGATGCCGCGCAGCGTCGTCGGGCCGCCGCTCGTCATGTCGAGCGTGCGGCCGGCATTGACGGTGCCGTCGACGGCGAGACCACGCGCTGCGCTCAAGGTGGCATCGGTGGCAGCGTCGAGCTTGCCGCCAACCGACAACGCACCATTGCTCGTCGCCACCAGCGGCCCGCTCGCGTGCAGCGTGCCGTTCACGTTCAGATCCGCCGCGGAGTGCAGGGTCGCGTCGGCGAGCGCGTTGACGGCTCCGTTGATCGCGAGGTTGCCGCCACTCGCGGCATTCAGCGATCCGGCGGTCTGCAACGCGCCGTTGACCGTCAAGTCCCCGGCGGCGTTCAGCATGCCGCCCGCGAGCGAGTTGACCGTGCCGTCGATCGTCAGCGCGCCGCCCTTGGCGTTGACAGTGAGCGCCGCGTTCGATTGCACGTCCTTCAGCGCGACCGCGCGCACGGCGCTCAGCGACACCGCCTGCCCCTGCAGTGCGCCGGTGACCGTGAGATCGTTGCCGGCCTTGGCCGTGACGTCGTTCGCGAAGACGGTGCTGCCGCCGATCGCGACATCGTTGCCCGCGTTCAGAACCGCAGCGCCCTTGCCCACGACCGATCCGCCGAGCGTCAGGTCGTGCCCGGCCGACAACGAAGCATCGCCGCCGACGCTCGTCCTGCCGGTCAGCGAGACGTCCTTGGCCGCCGTCAGCGCGGCATTACGTTCGGCCGCGAGCGTGCCCTGCGACGTCACGCTGCCGGCGGCAGCGGCGAGCGTCATGTCGCCGGCCGCCTGGACTTGACCGGCGTTGCCGACCGTCACGTCGCGCGCGGCATTGACGTCGAGCGTCGCACCGCCCGCGAGCATGCCGGTCACCTGGACGTCGCGTCCGGCCTGCACGGTCGTCGGCGCATGCGTCGCGCTCGTGCCGTCGCCGCCACCGGCGAGCGCGCCGCGCACGACCACGTCGCGGCCCGCGATCACGGTGGTTCGGCCGATTGCGGCGGCCGTGCCGTTGAACGTCGCGTCACCGTTTCGCGCGGTGACGGACAGCGCCTCGCCCGCCTGAATATCGGCGACGCCAGCGTTGTTGCCCGCGCTGATCCGCAGGTCGTTCGCCAGCACGTTCAGGCCCTGCGTCGCGGATACGTCGCGGGCCGCAGTCAACGACATGCCGCGCGCCGCGCCCACGGTTCCGTTCAGCAGGATGTCGGTGCCCGCCTGCATCGTGATCGCGCCGTTACCGGCGATCGGCGCGCTGGTCGAGATGCTGCCGCCCGTCGCGGTCATTGCGATGTCGCCGACCGCCTGCATCGCGCCGCCGACGCCCAGATTCCCGCCGGCCTGCAACGTCGCCGTCGAGCCGGCCACCACGTTGCCCGTCGTCGCGAAATCCTGCGTGGCCGCCAGGGACATCGTCGCCGCGGCCGTCACGTCATGCAGCGATGCCGATCCGCCCGCCTGCGTCTGCACCGTGTCGCCGCGCAGCGAGCCCGTCAGACGCATGTCGCCGCCCGATTGCAGCGTCGCCGCCTGACCGAACGCGATCGCCGCCGCGCCGCCCAGCGCACCGCCCGCGCTCAGCGCGCCGTTGCGTTGGCCGATCACCGTGCCATTCGCGGTCAGGTCGCCACCTGCGCGCACCGTCAGGTCGCGTTGCGCGGTCGTCTGCTGCGTGCCGAGGTCGATCGCGTGCGCGGCGTCGATCAGCAGATCGCGGCCCGCCTGGATCGCGCCGGTGCTCGTCAGCGAAGCCGCTGCGTTCGTCAGCGTCACGTCGCCCGTCGACAGCACCGTGCCACCGATCGACGTGTTCGCGCCGCTCGTCAGCGTCAGCGGGCCAGCGCTCTGCAGCAGCCCGTTCACGGTTGCTGCGCCGCTCGACGTGACGATCGCATCAGACAGCGCGCTGACGGTGCCGCCGATCCCGAGAGTGCCGCCGCTCGTCAGATCGAGACGGCCCGCGCTTTGGAGCGTGCCGGTTATGGTCGCGTCGCTGCCCGAGTCGAGCAGTGCGGTCGACAACGACGTGACCGTGCCGTCGACCGTCAGCGTCCCGTTTTGCGCGTTCGCCTGCAACGCGCCCGACGATTGCACGTCATGCAGCGTCATCGACTGGACACTGCCCAGCGTCACGTTCGTGCCGGCGAGCGAACCTGTCATCGACAGATTTCGTCCCGCCTGTGCCTGAACGTCCTTCAGGAATCCTGTACTACCATCCAGAGCGATGTCGCGCCCAGCGTCGATGCGTGCACCGCCGCGGCCTGCAAGCGTTCCGCCCACCGTCACGTCGCGGCCCGCCTTCACGGCGGCATCACCGGTGAACAGGGTCGCGCCGGTCAGCGCGACGTCCTGCGCCGCGTTCGCCATCAGTGCGCCTGCGCCGTTCAACGTGCCGGCCGACCTGATGCTGCCGGTCGTCGTCGTGATCGCGAGATCGCCGATGGCCCGGACGGCGCCGCTACCGCTGACGCCGACGTCCCGCTGCGCCGAGAGCGCCACCTGCGTGGCGCCGGTGAGCGAGCCATTCACGACGATATCGCGCGCCGCCTGCACGTTCGTGCCGCCCGCGACGATCGCGTTGCCGTTGAGCATCGCGTCGCCGCCCCCCGCCGTGCCGTTCGACTTCACGTCGAGCAAGCTGCCCGCTTGCAGATCGCCGATCGTCGCGTTGTTGCCTGCATGGACGTGCAGATCCTGGTCGGTCCGCAATGCGCCCGTCGTCGCAATATCGCGACCGGCGGTCAACGTCAGCGTCTGCGACGACTGAACCGTGCCGCTGACGGCAACGTCGCGTCCGGCGCTCAGCGTCGTCGTCGCGTTTCCGATCACGCTGCCGGTCGTCGCAAGGTCCTGCGTCGCGGAGAGCGACATCGCCGACACGGACTGAACGTCGTGCAGCGACGCCGATCCGCCCGCCTGCGTCTGCACCGTGTCGCCGCGCAATGAACCCGTCAGGCGCGTGTCGCCGCCCGACTGCAACGTCGCCGACTGACCGAATGCGATCGCCGCCGCGCCGCCCAGTGTGCCTCCAGCGTTCAGCGTGCCGTTGCGCTGGCCGATCACCGTGCCGTTTGCGGTCAGGTCGCCGCCGGCGTGCACGGTCAGGTCGCGTTGCGCGGTCGTCTGCTGCTTGCCGAGATCGACGGCTTGTGCGGCGTCGATCAGCAGATCGCGGCCCGCCTGAATCATGCCGGTGCTCGTCAGCGCGCCCGCCGCGTTCGTCAGCGTTGCATCGCCCGTCGACAGCACCGTGCCGCCGATCGACGTGTTCGCACCGCTCGTCAGCTTCAACGGGCCCGCGCTCTGCAGCAGGCCGTTGACCGTCGCGCCGCCGCTCGACGCGAGCACCGCATCGGCCAGCGCGTTCACGGTGCCGCCGATCGACAGGTCCGCGCCGCTTGCGATATCGAGTGCGCCGGTCGCCTGCAGCGTGCCGTCCACGCTGAACCGGTTTCCGGCGCGGAACGTTCCTGTCGACAGTGCATTGACCTGCCCCGCGATAGCGAGGCCACCGCCGCTTGTGACGTCGAGGCGGCTCGTGCTTTGCAGCTTGCCCGTCACCGCCGTATCGCCGCCCGATTTGAGCTGGGTGGTCGACAACGACGTGACGGTGCCGTCGATGGTCAACGCCCCGTTTTGTGCGTTCGCCTGCAAGGCCGACGACGACTGCACGTCGTGCAGCGTCATCGACAGGCCGCTGCCCAGCATTACGTTCGTCGCGGCAAGCGAACCCGTCATCGACAGGTTACGGCCCGCCTGCGCCTGCACGTCCTTCACGAAACCCGTGCTGCCGCCGAGCGCGATGTCGCGCCCTGCGTCGATCCGCGCGCCGCCGTGCCCGGACAGCGTGCCGCCCACCGTCACGTCGCGCCCCGCGTTCAGCGTCGTGTCCGCGATCACGCCCGTCGTGCCGAGCAGCGCGACGTCCTGCGCGCCCTGCACCGACAGGTTCGATGCGCTCGTCAACGTGCCGTTCGACGTCACGCTGCCGGTGCGCGCCGTCAGCGCGAGGTCGCCCGTCGACTGGACGGTGCCATGTGCGCCGACCGTCACGTCGCGCTGCGCGTCGAGCGCGAGCGTCGAGCCGCCCGTCAACGTGCCGTTCACCGTGATGTCGCGCGCCGATGCGACGCGCGTCGCGCCGGCCACCTGCGTATTGCCGTTGAACGCCAGATCGCCGCCGCCGGCCGTGCCTTGCGCGCTCACGTCGATCGCGCCGCCCGCATGGATGTCGGCGACGCTCGCGCTGTTCCCCGCGTGCACGCTCAGGTCGCCGTTCGCCTGTAGTACGCCGCTGGTGGCGACGTCGTGTCCGGCGCTGAGGGACAAGCGTCCGCCGCTCGCGACGCGATCGGTCGAGGTGATGTCGCCGCCCTGCGCGGTGAGCGTCATATCGCCCGTCGCGCTCACGGGGCCCGTGAGGCCGATGCTGCGCTGCGCGGTTAGGTCGATCGTCTGACTGTCGAGGTGGTTGTTTACCTGTACGTCGCGCGAGGCGCGCAGCGTCGTGCCGCCTGTTGCGAGCACGGCGCCGTTCAAGGTGGCATCACCACCCAGTGCGGCAGCGGCCAGCGTGCCGCCGGTCTGGACGTCGCCCAGCACGACGTTCGCGCGGCCCGTGATCGCGATGTCGCTGTTCGCCTGCGCGTTCGCGACGTTCACGTTCCCGCCCGCCGACACCGCCAGCTTGCCGCCCGACTGGATCGCCCCGGCCGACGTCACGTCGCCGTTCGCGTTGATCGCGTAGCCGCCCACGCCGATATGCGTGCCCGTCATCGACACGTTGCCCGCGCTCTGCACCGTCGCCTGGTGCTGCGCCGCCGTGCCCGCAATCGATACGTCGCCGTTCGACGACAGCAGCAGGTCGCCCGCGTTCGCGGCGAGCTGCGCATCGGTGCGCACGCCCATCCCTGCTGCGGTGCTGATCACCTGGATCTGCCCCGCCGTCATCGCACCGAACGCGGTTGCGTCGATCGCGAGCGAGCGATTCGCGCCGCCGTTCGCCGCGTTGATCGCCGCGGCCGAATTGATCGCGCCGTTAGACGCCGTGCCGTAGGTCGTGCCGGTTCCATCCGAGGTGGACGGTGTCACGAACTGCCGACCCGCGATCGTATTGATTCGCATCCCTGCATACAGTGGCGCGTTGATCCCGATCGTCTCGCCGATCAGGTCGATCGTTCCGACGGTGCCTTCGATCCCCGCGCCGGGGCCGTTTACCCCCGCGTTGCCCTCGATCTGCAGATGGCCGCCCGTCACGTTGTAGCCGATCGCCTTTGCGTTCGCGTAATCGGTCGGCACGCCGCCGACACCGCTCAGGAACTGCGGCGCCCCCGTCGACAGCGTGACGCCGATCGTGTTCGTAAAGCCCGTGCCGCGCGTCGTGATCCCGTTCGGGTTCGCGATGATCACCGTCGCCGGCGCGCCGAACACTTCGAGCGGGCCGTTCAGCAAGCTCGCGTAGCCGCTGCCCGTCGACGTGACCTGGTTCACGACCACGCTCGCGGCCCGCCCGTTCAGGTTCGGGTTCGCCTGCACGTCCCCGCCCGTCAGCGACGTGCCCGACATCAGGCTGTTGTTCAGGATCAGCCCGACCGGGTCGATGTTGAAGCGCTGGTACTGGTTCAGCGAGATGCCCGCCGCGTTCGGCGCGGTGATGTTGACCACCGGCACGCCGCCGCCGGCGCCCGTCGATTGCGTGATCGCGGGCTGGAAGGTGATGGGGGCCGTGGGGTCCGTAATCGGTGCGGCAGCGGCGAGCTGCATCGACAGGCGCACGCGCAGCGATGCGATGTCGAGCAGTTGCTGCCATGTGTCGTCGTCCAGGCGGCGGTTGCCGGCACCGAGCATGCCGGCCGCATCGCGGCTCTGTTCGACCGTCACGGTAATCGGGCCGATGAACATCGTCGTCGCAACCAGCGCGCACATCACGCGTTGCCACCAGCTGTACTCGCGCAATGCAAAAGCGTTGACGCGGAAGAAACGCGACATCAACGCTTCCGCACGCTCGCGCGCGCCGACGCGCGCCGCTGCCGCGGCAGCCAGTTGCTGCAAGACCTTACGCTTGGACGTGTTCATTTCTTGTTCGATTCGTGATCGGTTCTTTTCCGTGCGTTGCATGCCACCGGCCGGCCCGGCCGTGGCGGGACGCGATGCCGGGTTTCCCCGCCCGGGATCGCGTCGACGGTTGGCCGGGTCTACGCCCGGCGTGGCCGCTTACTGCTGGATGCGCGCGTTGCGGATCAAATCCGCCACCACCTGCGCGGTCGCCTTCTCGAGCGCAACCTGTTCGAGCTGCTGGCGCAGCGTGTCCTTCGCCTGGTCGAACGCCGGCACCTGCGTCGGCCGCTTGTCGTCGACGCGCACGATCCAGTACGCATCGCCGACCTGCACCGGTTCGCGCGTGAGACCGCCTTGCGGCAGCTTCACGAGCGCCTCGGCGAGCGGCTGCGGCCAGTTCTGCGTATTGCCGGCGGCGATCGGCGTCTTGAACGAAATCCAGTTCAGCGCGCCGCCCTGCGCGGCAGCCGGCCCCTTGCTGAATTCCTGCGCGAGCTTGCCGAAGTCCTCGCCCTTCTTCAGGCGCGCGATGATCTGCTTCGCGGTGTCCGCATCGTTCACCGCGATCACGCTCGGCTTGTATTCGTTCTCGCCGAGCGTCGCGACGATCGCGTCGTAGCGCGCCTTCACGTCGGCGTCGGCCACCGGCGCCGGCCGGACCTGGTCGCGCAGGTACGCCTGCGTCATCGCGAGCGCCTTCGCCTGCTCGACCGCGGCGACGACCTGCGGCTTCGTGTCGTAGTGCTGCTTGAGCGCGGCCTGGCGGAACAGCTCGCGCGCGATCAGCTGGTTCTTCAGCGCATCGCGCAGCTCGGGCGTGTCGGGCGCTTTCCCCGCGCGCACGGCGTCGTCGATCTGCGCCTTCGTGATCGGCACGCCGTTCACGCTCGCCACCGCATCGGCGGGCAACGGTGCGGAAGCGGCGAGCGCCGCGTCGGCGGCCTTGCGGGCCGTCTTGTTCGCCGCGTGCGCATGCGGCGCGGCCACGCCGCAGAGCGCGGCGACGACGAGCCCGAGGCCCATGTGGCGCACGTGCGCGGCGAGGTTCGATCGGGTTGCGACGACACGACGGTTCGACAGGCGATGCATGAGGTTCTCCTTCAATCGGTCCAGTTGAGTGTGGCCAGCAATACGCTGGCTTTCCTGCCGAGCGCTGCGGGCTGCGCGAGCGCCTGCCCGAGCAGCACCTCGGCCGATACGGTGCCGCTCTTCAGGCGCCATTGCGCACGCGTGCCGACGCCCGCGCCGACGAGCGTCGGCCAGCCGCCCTGCGCATTCAGGTGCGCCTTGCCGCCGTCGAGAAACACGTACGGTTCGATGCGCGCGTTCCGCCACGCGGGCACGTTCTGCCACGCGGCCTCGTTGCGCATGAACACGCCGCTGTCGCCGGCGATCCCCCCTTCGGTGAATCCGCGCACGGAGCTCATCCCGCCGAGGAAGATCTGCGCGTTGCCGAACATCGCCACGCGGCTGTACTGGCCGCGCAGCGTGCCGCGATAGGTCCATGTAGAGCCCGCCAGCGTGCCGAGCGACATCTGCAGCGTCGCGGTGGCGTCGAGCTTGGTGAACTGGCTGTGCGCGTCGTCGATGCCGATGTCGGACGCATCGTGACTCGCCGACAGCCACGGCAGCCCCTGCGACACGCCGACGTCCCAGGTCGCCGCGGCGCCCTGGCCGCGCGCGACGAAGCGCGCGAGCCCGTTCAGCCCGACGCGCAAGATCGTGAGGTTCTGCGGCGACAGCGGCAGGCCGTTCACGTCGCGTTCGGTGCGCAGCTTGTTGAGCGTCACGTCGACGCTCAGGCGCCCGCGCGGCGAGCGCACGAGCACGCTGTTCCAGCCGAGCATCTGGCTGAACGTGCGGCCTTCGAGCAGCGCGACGTCGCCGATCGCCTGCTGGTACTCGGACATCGACACCGTGTAGCTGAACGTCTGGTAGCCATACGGCACCGCCGCCGAGAACACGACCGCGTTCGTATCGGTCGTGCCGACATAGCTGAACGACAGCGATTCCTGCAGGCCGATCACGTTGTCGGCTTCGACGCCCGCGCGGTAGCGCGTCTTGCCCGTCTGCGAACTGCCGTAGGTGTCGACGCCGAAGTCGTAATGCAGGCGATCGCCGCTGCGGTTCGAGATCGCGACGATCGAATCGCCCGGCGCTTCGCCCGGCAGGATCTGGATCTCGGCCTGGTTGCGGCGCAGCCGGTTGATCTGGTCGACGCCCTGCTCGAGATCGGGCAGGCGCAGCAGGTCGCCCGGGCCGCTCGCGAACGCCCATACGGTGCCGGCCTCGGTGAGCAGGCCGCCGCCGCGCACCTCGTACCACTTCTCGTTCGGGTCGCGCGGGCGCAGCGGCTTGCCGTTCAGCGTCAGCGCGGCCACGCGGCCGGGCACGAGGTTGATCTTCAGCGTGCCGGACGCAAGGTTCTGCGGCCCGAGATAGGCGCGCGTCGTGATGTAGCCGCGCGCAATGAACGCTTCCGTCAGCCGGCGCAGCAGCAGGTTGATGCGGTTGCGCCCGAGCTGCCGGCCGATGAACGGCGCGGCGATGCGGTCGAGTTCGGGCTGGCCGAGGATCGTGTCGCCGGTGAATTCGACACGGTCGATCCGGAACGTCGGCGCGACATCGGGCAGCGTCTCGACGTCGGCATCGGCCGGCAGGTTCGGCATCGCCGGCTGCTCGGGCACGGCGATCTGTGCGGGCGGCTGCGCGATCTCGTCGTTGCGTTGCCGGTCTCGCTGCTCCTGCAGCAGCCGCTGCGCCGGATCCTGTTCGGCGCGCGGCACGGCGATGCCCGGCGGAATCCCGCCCGCGAGCTGCGCATGCGCGTGCAGCGACGCCGCGCCTGCCGTCAGCAGGAGCGCGCGGGCCAGCGCGAGCGGCATGCGGGCCGTCACAGGCCGAACCAAGACACGAGCCCCAGATGATTGCCGTTGCCGATCGTCATCGGTTCGCGACGCGGCGGACGAATCGTCACCACGCCGCCCGCCGCCGACACGCCGCCCGGCGCATTGAACGCGCCGCCTTCGATATCGGCCTCGCCGGTCAGCCGCACCTTGCCGGACCCGCCGGTGAAGATGCCGCCCGTATCGGCCGCGTAGATCGCTGCCCAGCGATTGCCGAACCACGCCTTCAGGTCGTGGTCGCGGTTGATCGCGGTGTAGCCCGCCACGCCCTGCGCGAGCGTCTTCGGCGCGTCGAGCGTCAGGTTGCCGAGCGCGAGCACCGTCCCGCCCGTGTTGGTGATCTGCGTGCCGGCCTTCAGCGTGATGTCGGTGTTGGCCTCGATCACGCCGCCGAACGCCCGCACGCTCGACGACGCGCTCGCACGGCAGAACACGAAGCACGTGCGCCGGTACGACGCCTGCCCCGTGAAGACGGCCTGCGTCAGCAGCCGGTCGCGCGCGGCGATGTCGATCGCGCCGCCGTTCGACAGGATCGAGCCGCCGATGTTGGTCACGTTCGCGGCGCGGATCGTCACGCTGCCCGCATCCGCGGTGATGTACGCGAGCTTCGACGCATCCGCGAGCGCGCCGTAATCGACGGTAAAGCCGTCGCTGCGATGCTGCAGGAACAGGAAGCGCCCGCCGCGCTCCGAGAATCCGACCACCGCGCCGTTCTGCTCGCCGGTGCTGTGATCGACGACGTTGTTCACGTCGCCGCCGGCGACGACGGACACGTTCCGGTTCGACAGGATCCGCGCATTCTGGTTGACGATGTCCGCGCCCGCGGTCAGCGACACGTCGCCCTGCACGCCGAACAGGATGCCGAGCGCCGTCTGCGGCAGCGACTGGTTCAGGATGCGGCCGGCCGCGTTCAGCGTCACCGCGCCGACCGAATCGGCATCCGCGGCGTTCGCGGCCTGCCCCTGCACGAGCGAGCCGACGTTTGCGATGTCCGCGCTGCTCTTCAGCACGACGCCGCTCTGCGACGACGCGATGGTCGAGCGCGCCTGCGCTGCGTCGGGCGCGAGCGCGATCCCGGCGCCGTTCAGCTTCACGCCACCGGACGCGAGCAGGCTGCTGCCGGCGAACGTGATCGCGCCGGCCGACGCGACGTTCGCGCTGCCGTTGTCGACCTTGATTTGCGTGTCCGACAGCGCGATGCCGCCCTGCGCGGTCACGCTGAAGTCGCGCGCGACGTCGATCTTCGTGTTCGACAGCTCGACGCTGCCGTTCGATGTCAGCGTGAAATCGCCGAGCGATGCGTTCAGCGGGCCGGCGCTGCGCACGCCGGGGCCGCGGTCCGTGACGATCAGCTGCACGCGCCCGCTCGTCAGGCTGCCGGCGGCCGTGATGTCGATCGCATACGACGATGCCGTGTCGGGGTTCATCGTCGCTTTGCGAGAAAGCCAGTCGTTCGCGTTGTCGTCCGGCGATAGCCCGGTGTTCAGCTCGACACTGCTGCGGCCGGCGAGCAGTCGCACGCCGGCTGTCGGCGACGAGAACGTGTTGTGCACAGGCCCGTCGATGCGAATGTTCTTCGCGATCAGGTCGAGCCCGATCAGCGCGCCCGCGAGGCCGCCGGGGCCGACGACGATCGTGCCGGTCGCGGTGTCGAGCAGCACGTTGCGCTGGTACAGCCCGGGTGCGATCTGCAGGTCGTTGAAGCTCACGTTGCCGGTGGACAGCGCGACGTGCCCGGTATTGACGAACGACCCGCCGTTGACGGTGATGCCGTTCGGATTGGCGAGCACGACGTTCGCGCGCGCCCCCGCAACGTCGATCTGGCCTTCGATCAGGCTCGGGTTCGTGCTCGTCACCTGGTTGACGATCGTGCGCGCATTGATGCCGACGTTGTTCAGCGTCGCGCCGGCCGTCGTCACGTTGAACGACGAATAGGTGTTGCTCGACACGCCGCCCACGGCCGGCGCAAGATCGACGAGCTGCCGGCCGTTCGGCCCGATCGACACATGCGTGGACGTGCCGCCGTCCGGCACGATGCCGGCGGCCGACGCTGCGCGCGGCAGCGCACCTGCCGCGGCCAGGCAAAAAAAGATCACGCGCAGGCCCCCGGTGCCCGCGCGCCGTATCGAATCTCGGCGTGCCATTCTTGGTCATCCGCACGGCTTGGCCAGCCGTGCGGTCCTCGGTTGTTTGGTCGTGTGGTTTTCTGTCTGTATTGCTTTTTAAGCTTCTGCTGAACGCTAACGGCGGCTGCCGGGCTTTCTTTAGAGAGACGGAGGGAAAAATTTCCTTTCCCAACCCTTACGGTTAAAATTACCGCCCCATCACACCCGCCTTCAGCCCATTCCGCGCGCGACCATGCCCCCACTCACCGTCATCCACCTCAACGGCCCGATCAACAGCGGCAAATCGGCGATCGGCGCCGCGCTCGCGCGCACGCTGCCCGACGCACGCTTCATCGACGGCGACGATCACGACGCGCCCGAAGACGCCCCGTTCGACGTGCAATGGGCGATCGCGCTGGAGCGCCTCGTTCGCTGCATCGCCGACGAGCGCAAACGTTTTCTGGTCGTTGCCTATCCGATCGGCGAAATGGAATACGAGCGGCTGCGCGCGGCATGCGATGCGCGTTCGGCGCGCCTGTTCATCGTGACGCTGGCGCCGCCGGAAGCGGTCGCGCGGTCCGACCGTGGCGAGCGCGTGCTGACGGATTGGGAGCGGGAAAGAATCGCGCAGATGTATCGCGAAGGCTATGCATCGCGGGATTTCAGCGATTGTCTCGTCGATACGTCGCGGTTGCCGGTGGACGCATGTGCGGCGGAGATCGCACGTTTCGTGGAATCGCATTTGCGTGCCACCGGTTGAAGCGGCCTGCGTCCGGGGGGCCGCATCGCCTGCGCCCGCGTGCTCGACAAAATGAGCGGTGGACTTCCGCCGATATGCGGGTATGATGGGCCGTATCAGCGTGGCTGCTTCTCCTCCCGCCTGCCCACCTGACTGCTCGTCGCATGGCACTCGCTAGCCACGCGCCACGCCCTCCTACTTCATTCCCCCGGCCTTATCGATCTCCCCCGCGACTGGCGTGCGCAGGAAAGATTGTCTTCGCGCGGCGATCCCGTGGATCGCGAGGAGTTCGTCATGAGCATGCATGCATATCGCGGGTTCGAGATCTACCCGCTGATCTACCCCCATTCCCCGACCACGCTGGCGGCCGGGCACGATTACGACGACGGCTTCGACGCCGCGGTGAAAATCTGCCTTCGCGGCACGGATTCCACGCTGACGCGCAGCCTGACGTTCCGCGTGGCGGATGCCGCCCCATTCTCCTGCTCAGGCGCCGCGCGCAGGGCATCGATCCGCTATGCGGAGAATCTCATCGACACGAACGACGGCGAACGCTGGACCCTTGCGTGACACGTCGCAATCCGCACTGCGCCAGGGCCATGAACGAGGTAACCAGAATATGACCGTCGATGAAATTCTTGCGTTGATCCAGCGCCACGAAGTCAAGCACGTCGCTGCCTCCCTCTCGGACGAGATCGCTCGCCAACAACCCGAGTTCCAGATCTTCGCGGCTGTTCGCGCGCTGCTTCTCGATACGGGTTGCGCCGAATTCGAAGCCATTACGAAGGCCGAAGCGGTGATGGAAAAGCTTCGTTATCCATCCCATCCATCCAACCTCCAACCGAATCACGCATGACGACAATTCTTCCCAAGCTCAACGAACCACTCGAAGTCACGCTGCGACGATTTCGCCGGGAGATCGAAAGAACCGGCCTGATCAAGGAACTGCGCAGCCGCACCAGCTATGAAAAGCCGACGGCCGAGCGCAAGCGAAAGAAGGCCAGCGCCGTGGCCAGGCAACGCAAACTGACGAAGCGCCTGCTGCCGCCGCGCAAGATGTACTAAGCGCGGCGACGGAACATCGGCACCCGGCGGGTCGCGACGATGCGCTCACGGCGATCGCCGCAATCCGTTCAATGATGGTGCCGCACCCCCGACACGATCGCCTGCTGCGACGCCTTCCGGCTCAGCAGCAGCGTGACCACCGCCGACACCGCGAGCGTCCCCGCGACCACGTACAGCCCGGCCGCATAGCCGCCCGTCACGTTCTTCAGCCAGCCGATCGCGAACGGCCCGACGAACCCGCCGAGGTTGCCGATCGAATTGATCATCGCGATCCCGGCGGCGGCGCCGGCGCCCGACAGGAACATGCTCGGCATCGCCCACAGCGGCGCCTTCGCCGCGCTGATGCCGATGTTGACGACCACCAGCACCAGCACCGTCAGCAGCGCGGTGCTCGCCTGCCCCGCGAACACGAAGCCCACGCAGGCCAGCACGCACGGAATCACGACGTGCCACGTGCGCTCGTCCGTGCGGTCCGAATGCCGCGCCCACAGGATCATCGCAGCGACGGCCGCGATGCTCGGAATGCCGGTGAGCAGGCCCGTCTGCAGCGCGCTGAAGCCGAACTGCTTGACCATCAGCGGCGCCCACAGCCCGAGCGTATACAGCCCCGCCGACGTGCCGAAGTAGATCAGCGCGAGCGCGAGCACGCGCGGGTCGCGCAGCGCCTGCCATGCGCCGGCCGTATGCCCCGCGTGCGTGTGGCGCGCGTCGGCTTCGGCCTTCAGCTTCGCGATCAGCCAGTCGCGCTCGTCCGGCGCGAGCCACGCCGCCTGCGACGGCGCATCGGTCATCCGCTTCAGCACCACGAAGCCGAGCACGATCGCCGGCAGCGCCTCGATGATGTACAGCATCTGCCAGTCCGCGAGCCCGAACATCGGCGGCAACTGCATGATCGCGCCCGACAGCGGCGAGCCGATCGCGGTCGAGATCGGCGCGGCCGCCATGAACCACGCGGCGGCCACCGCGCGCTGCTTCACCGGAAACCACAGGCTCAGGTACAGGATGATGCCGGGAAAGAAGCCCGCCTCGGCCACGCCGAGCAGGAAGCGCAGCACGTAGAAGCTGGTCGGGCCCGCCGCGAACGCGGACACGGCCGACACGAGGCCCCACGTGATCATCACGCGCGCGATCCAGATGCGCGCGCCGACGCGGTGCAGGATCAGGTTGGACGGCACCTCGAACAGGAAGTAGCCGATGAAGAACAGCCCGCCGCCGAACCCGAACGCGGTCGGCGACAGGCCGATCGCCTTGTTCATCGTCATCGCGGCGAAACCGACGTTGACCCGGTCGAGGAAGCTGATGAAATAAAGCAGCATCACGAACGGAATGATGCGCCACATCAGCTTGCGGGCGACGCGGGATTCCAGGTTGGCTTGCATGTGTCTCCTCCTTCGAGGTCGAGCCGTGCTCTGTAGGGTGAAGCCGTTCGGCGCCCGCCGATGGCGCAGGCGCCGCTGCCCGGCTCGCGTCGCATGCGCGAGTCGCGGGCGGAAGATCGCCGGCGCTTACGCCGCGACCTCGACTTTCTCGATGCGTTCGCAGACGGCCGCCGTCACCTGCGCGGTGGTCGCACGGCCGCCGAGATCGCCGGTGTGCAGCAGCGGATCGGCGGTCACGGCTTCGATCGCGTGCATCACGCGCGCGGCGCTGTCCGCTTCGCCGAGATGCTCGAGCAGCATCACGACCGACCAGAACGTGCCGATCGGATTCGCGAGCCCCTTGCCCATGATGTCGAACGCGGAGCCGTGGATCGGCTCGAACATCGACGGATAGCGGCGCTCGGGATCGATGTTGCCGGTCGGCGCGATGCCGAGGCTGCCCGCGAGCGCGGCGGCGAGATCGCTCAGGATGTCCGCGTGCAGGTTGGTCGCGACGATCGTGTCGAGCGTCGCCGGGCGGTTGACCATCCGCGCGGTGGCCGCGTCGACGAGTTCCTTGTCCCATGCCACGTCGGGAAATTCCTGCGCGACCTGCTTCGCGATCTCGTCCCACATCACCATCGCGTGGCGCTGCGCATTGCTCTTCGTGATCACCGTCAGCAGCTTGCGCGGCCGCGATTGCGCGAGCCGGAACGCGAAACGCATGATGCGTTCGACGCCCGCGCGCGTGAGGATCGACACGTCGGTCGCGGCCTCGATCGCGTGCCCCTGGTGCACGCGGCCGCCGACGCCCGAATACTCGCCTTCCGAGTTCTCGCGCACGATCACCCAGTTCAGGTCTTCCGGCTTGCAGCGCTTCAGCGGCGCGTCGATGCCGGGCAGGATGCGCGTCGGGCGCACGTTCGCGTACTGGTCGAGCCCCTGGCAGATCTTCAGGCGCAGGCCCCACAGCGTCACGTGGTCGGGCACGTCGGGGTCGCCCGCCGAGCCGAACAGGATCGCGTCCTTGCCGCGCAGCGCGTCCAGCCCGTCGGCGGGCATCATCACGCCGTGTGCGCGGTAATAGTCTGCACCCCAATCGAAATTCTCGAACTCGAACGCGAAGCGCCGGCTGCCGCGCGCGAGCGCCTCCAGCACCTGCTTGCCGGCCGGCACCACCTCCTTGCCGATGCCGTCGCCGGGAATCGTTGCGATACGGTACGTCTTCATGTCTCCGTCCTCTGTTGATCGTGATCGTGAACGCACTGTACTCAACTTGAAGCGCGGCAACCGGTGCTAAACTCAAAGCATCTTTAACTTGAATTCACAAATGACGCGATGGCGGATGCCGTCCAGCCGGCCGATCTCGGCTTCTTTTCCACGCTTGCCGCGTCGGGCAGCCTGAGCGCCGCCGCGCGCGAGCTCGGCCTTACGGCGGCGGCCGTCAGCAAGCGGCTCACGCTGATGGAGCAGCGCGCGGGCGTCACGCTCGTGAACCGCACGACGCGGCGGATGATGCTGACGCCCGAAGGCGAGGTTTACCTGGAATACGCGCGCCGGATCCTCGACCAGATGGACGAACTCGGTGAACTGCTCGGCAGCGCGAAGCAAAACCCGAAGGGGCTGCTGCGCGTGAACGCGACGCTCGGCTTCGGGCGCAGCCATGTCGGGCCGGCGATCTCGCGCTTCGTCGCGCGCTATCCGGCCGTCGCGGTGCAATTGCAGTTGTCGGTGATGCCGCCGCCGCTCACCGACGACGCATTCGACGTCTGCATCCGTTTCGGCGAGCCGCCCGACACGCGCGTGGTCGCGCGGCGGCTCGCGCCGAACCGCCGGCTGTTGTGCGCGGCGCCCGCGTACCTCGCGAAGCACGGCGTGCCCGCCACGCCGCTCGATCTCGCGAAACACAACTGCATCGGCATCCGCCAGGGCGACGAAAGCTATGGCGTGTGGCGGCTGACGAGCGGCCGCGGCGCGGCGCGCAAGACCGACGCGGTGCGGATCAACGGCAACCTGACCACCAACGACGGCGAGATCGCCGTCAAATGGGCGCTGGACGGGCACGGCATCCTGATGCGCGCCGAATGGGACATCAACGAATATCTGGCCGACGGCCGCCTCGTCGTCGTGCTGCCCGATCACGAGACGCCGAGCGCGGACATCTACGCGGTGTACGCGCAGCGCCACCAGATGTCCGCGCGGATTCGTGCGTTCGTCGAGTTCCTGGCGGCGGAGCTGGGGCGCTCGCAGAAGGCCTAATTGCCGGCAGCGGCACCGCCGGCAACGCGGCGGCGAACGGACTACAATGCCCCGATCCCTCGCCCCGTCGCATTGCCACCGGAGCCGCCATGTTCGACCTCACCACGCTGACCACCTTCGTCGCCGTCGTGCTCGGCCTGTTCCTGATTCCCGGCCCGGCCGTGCTGCTCGTGCTGAGCCGCACCGTGCAGGCCGGGCGCAAGACCGGCATCCTGACCGGCCTCGGCGTCGCGAGCGGCGATTTCGTCCATACGCTGTTCGCGGCCGTCGGGCTGTCCGCACTGCTGATGACGTCGGCGCTCGCGTTCAACGTCGTCAAGCTGGCCGGCGCCGCGTACCTGATCTACCTCGGCGTGCGCGCGCTGCTCGAGAAGCCCTCCGATCCGTCGCTGCCGAAGATGTCGCCCGTCACGCCGCTCAACGCGTATCTGCAGGCGATCCCCGCCGAAGTGCTGAACCCGAAGACCGCGCTGTTCTTCCTCGCGTTCATGCCGCAGTTCGTGCACCCCGAGCGCGGCTCGACGTTCGTGCAGTTCGCGGTGCACGGGCTGATCTTCGTCGCGCTCAGCTCGCTCTACACGACGCTGATCGCGTGCTCGGTCCGCCCGCTCGGCCGGCTCGTGAAGCGGCTCACGTGGCTCACGCGCTGGCAGGGCAAGATCATCGGCACGATCTTCATCTCGCTCGGGCTGAAGGTCGCCGCGCAGCAGCGATGAGGTCGACCGGCGACACGCTCTACACCGATTCGCGCCTCGTCGCGATCTACGACCTGCTGAACGCGGGCGATCACGACTTCGCGTTCTACGCGTCGCGCATCGGCGCGGCGCGCCAGCGCATCCTCGATCTCGGCTGCGGCACCGGCACGTTCGCGCGGCGGCTCGCGGCCGCGGGCCATCAGGTGGTCGCGATCGATCCCGCGCACGCCATGCTCGACTATGCGCGCCGCCAGCCCGGCGCGGACGCCGTGCAGTGGCTCGGCGGCGACAGCACGCATGCGGCGGCGCTGCCGCCGTTCGATGCCGTCGTGATGACGGGGCATGCGTTCCAGTGCCTGCTGACCGACGACGCCATCGACGCCACGTTACGCGACGTGCGCGGCGCGCTGACCGAACACGGCCGCTTCCTGTTCGAAACGCGCAATCCGCAGGTCGAACCGTGGCGCACGTGGACGCCCGAACGCACCGCGCGCACCGTGCACTCGCCCGTGTCCGGCGCGGTGGACGTGCATCACGATGCGTGCCGCGCCGACGGGCAGATCGTCTCATTCGACACGCACTATCGCTTCGCGCGCGACGGCACGCTGCTGAAAAATGCGAGCCGGCTGCGCTTCATTGCGCAGTCCGCATTGCACGAGCGGCTCCGCGCAGCCGGGTTCGCCGACATCGACTGGTTCGGCGACTGGCGCGGCGCGCCGTTCGACGCCGCATCCAGCGCGGAGATCATCGCGATCTGCCGCGCGTGACGCACGCGTGCTTGTCGTCACATGGCTCTCCCCCTCTCGCAAACATCAGTCCCGGGTTCAAAGCGCTGTTTGAAAGCGCCCCTACTCGCGGGATGGATGTTGTGCGCGCGGGTGAAGGCTGCACTTACACTTCGGCTTCCGCATCCCGGTGCCTGCCGCCCGACGCGCACGGCACTGTCACAAGGAGCCACGCCCCATGCATGACAAGCAGACGAAGCGTCCGATCTACATGGACTACAGCGCGACGACGCCGGTCGATCCACGCGTGGTCGACAAGATGGTGCCGTTCCTGCACGAGCAGTTCGGCAACCCCGCGTCGCGCAGCCACAGCTACGGCTGGGAGACGGAGCAGGCGGTCGAGGAAGCGCGCGCGCACGTTGCCGCGCTGATCGGCGCCGATCCGCGCGAGATCGTGTGGACGTCGGGCGCGACCGAAGGCGACAACCTCGCGATCAAGGGCGCGGCGAACTTCTACAAGGGCCGGGGCAAGCACATCATCACGGTGAAGACCGAGCACAAGGCCGTGCTCGACACCTGCCGCGACCTCGAGCGGCAAGGCTTCGACGTGACGTATCTGGACGTGCAGGAAAACGGCCTGGTCGATCTCGACGTGTTCAAGGCCGCGCTGCGCGCGGACACGATCCTCGTGTCGGTGATGTTCGCGAACAACGAGATCGGCGTCGTGCAGCCGGTCGCCGAGATCGGCGCGCTGTGCCGCGCACGCGGCATCGTGTTTCATTGCGACGCGGTGCAGGCGATCGGCAAGATCCCGGTCGACGTGAATGCGCTGAACGCGGACCTGCTGACGATGACCGCGCACAAGGTCTACGGCCCGAAAGGCATCGGCGCGCTGTACGTGCGGCGCAAGCCGCGCGTGCGCATCGAGGCGCAGATGCACGGCGGCGGCCACGAGCGCGGCATGCGTTCGGGCACGCTGCCGACGCATCAGATCGTCGGGATGGGCGAAGCGTTCCGGCTCGCGAAGCGGGAAATGATGGAGGAGAGCCGCCGGGTCCGCGTGCTGCGCGACCGGCTGCTGGCCGGCCTGTCGGAACTCGACGAAGCATACGTGAACGGCGACATGGCGCAGCGCATTCCGCACAACCTGAACATCAGCTTCAACTTCGTCGAAGGCGAATCGCTGATCATGGGGATCAAGGGCGTGGCGGTGTCGTCAGGCTCCGCATGCACGTCGGCATCGCTGGAGCCGTCGTACGTGCTGCGTGCGCTCGGCCGCAACGACGAACTCGCGCACAGCTCGATCCGCTTCACGCTCGGCCGCTTCACGACCGAGGCGGAAGTCGACGACGTGATTGCGCAGGTGCGCGACACCGTCGTCAGGCTGCGCGAGCTGAGCCCGCTGTGGGACATGCATCTCGACGGCGTCGACATGAACGCGATCGAGTGGGCGGCGCACTGAACGCGTGCGTCAGCTTTTGTCCTGACGGGCGATCATGTGCGCGAGATCGAGCGTCGCGCGGTCGCCGTTGGCGATGGTTTCGATCGTGACGAACGCGCCGCTCAGGTGCAGGTGATCCGCGAGGCGGCTGACAGTGATGACGTCGTCGCGGGACAAATGCGCGACCGACACGAGCGGCGAGTACTGGATGCCGGAGGAATGCCCATGTTTTCATCGCCCGATCGGGCCACCGTCCGCGCGCTGCTCGAAGGCTATCTGCGCGCCAAGGACCTGAACCGCCCCGAACTCATCGCGGCCTGCTTCGCCGCCGATGCCGAACTGAGCTTCTCGCTCGCCAGCAACGACATCGATTTTCCGGCGCGCGTCGACGGCGCGCCGGCGATCGCGAAAACGCTCGTCGGCGATTTCGGCGCGCGTTTCGAGCGGTGCCGCACCTATTACGTGTGCGTCGAACCGCACGTGAATGGCGACGGCGCGTGCGAGATGCCTTGGCTCGTCGTGATGCGGCAGAAGGACAGCGGCGCGCTGCGGATCGGCAACGGCACGTATCGCTGGCAGTTCGCGCGCGAGCACGACGGCGCGGAGCGGATCGCGCGGCTGCACATTCACATCGTGCGGATGGATACGATCGACGATCCGCGCGCCGACAGGCTCGACGCGCTGCACGGTGCACTCGGCTATCCGTGGCTGCCGCCGCATGCGCTGGCGCGCGGGCTCGGCGACGTCGCCGCCGCCCATCTGAGCTGGACCTTCGTGCAGCCGTTCCTGCAACCCGCAATGCACGCGGGCGCCTGACGCACGCCGTCGCTCAGCGCAGCGCGTCGAGCGCCTGCCGGACGCCGTCCCAATCCAGCCCGAAGCGCGCGAGATACTTGCGCAGCCGGTCCGCGTCGTTCGGCTGCTTCTTGCTCTGCCGCGACACCGCGAACAGCGTGCGCCCGGCCTCTGACAGGCTCGCCGCCACACGACATACGTCGAGCACGCGCTCGAGCTGCACGCGGTCGAACAGGTCGAGTTCCGCCGCGCGCGCGCCGAACACCGCGTCGACGAGATCGTCGGCGCTATCCGTCGCCGACCACGTTTGCGTCAACCGTTCGACCTCCTGATCGGCGATGGCCTCGGTGATGCGCCCCGCATCGGCGAGCGTCGCCATCCGCGTGACCGATGCCGACAGCTCGCGGAAGTTGCCGGCCCACGCCGCGCGCGGCGACGCCGCGAATGCGAGATAGCGCCGCTTCGCCTCGACGTTGAAGCGCACCTGCTCGCCCTGCTCGCGGCCGAAGCGGTCGAGCTCGAAATCGAGGTTCGGCTCGATGTCCTCGCGGCGCGCCGCGAGGCCCGGCAATTCATAGGTCCACAGGTTGATCCGCGCGTACAGGTCTTCGCGGAACGTGCCGGCCGCCACCATCTGCCGCAGGTCGCGGTGCGTGCCGGCGATCAGCTCGAAATCGCTCGCCGTCTCGACGTCCGCGCCGACCGGCAGGAAGCGCTTCTCCTCGATCGCCTTCAGCAGCATCGCCTGCTCGTCGAGCCCCAGTTCGCCGATCTCGTCGAGAAACAGCAGGCCGCCGTCCGCCGCGCGCAGCAGCCCCGCGCGCGCATTCTGCGCGCCGGTGAACGCGCCTTTCACGTGGCCGAACAGCGTGGACATCGCCGCGTCGCCGCGCAGCGTCGCGCAGTTGATCTCGATGAACGGCCCGGCGAGCCGATGCCGGCCGCGCTTCAGCTCGTACACGCGCTTCGCGAGGAACGACTTGCCCGCGCCGGTCGGCCCGACCAGCAGCATCGGCGCGCGCGAGCGCACGGCCACGCGTTCGAGCTGCTCGATCAGCGCGTTGAAGCGCGCATTCCGGGTCGCGATGCCGGCCTTCAGGAACGACACCGTCTCGTCGCGTTCGCGCGTGAAGCGCTGCGCGATCCGGTTGTAGCGCGACAGGTCGAGATCGATCACCGACACCGTGCCGGGCCCGCTCGGCCCCTCGTCGGTCCGCTCCGGCGGCCCGGTCTGCACGAGCCGCGCGGGCAGGTAGCGCGCCTCGGCGAGCAGGAACCAGCAGATCTGCGCGACGTGCGTGCCGGTCGTGATGTGGATCAGGTAATCCTCGCGATCGAGATCGAACGGATACGCGCGCGCATAGTCGTGCAGCGTCGCGTAGACCTCCTCGAAATCCCACGGGTCGTGGATCGTGATGGGCGTGAGCCGCACGTCGGTGTGCGGCGACACGCGCGCGAGATCGTCCTTCAAGCGGTTCGCGAGGCGTGCGTGGCTCGGCGGATGCAGCAGTTCGAGCCGGTCGATCGGCTGATCCGGCTGCTGGCACAGCGAGACCGTCGGCCGCCACTTTTGCCAGCGGCGGTGTGCGCGGCCGCCCTGGTCGAGCACGGTGCCGAGAAAGCCGATCGCGACAGTCTTGCGCATGTTTATCCAGATTTATAAATGACGATCGGATCGTATCAGATTTTTCTGGTCCCGCGATCCACGGCGAATCAACGCAATCCCGCGCATCGAAAAAATTTCCCCTTTTGATTCAAAACGTTGCGAAGCAATTTCGCCTGACCCTCGCCCCGCTGGCACGCTCCTCGCTATATAAAAAGCGCCGGATGTCCCGCTGGCCCGCGAGCCGGGGTTCACAAGCCCTGCTGGTGCGCCGCCGCCGAACCTTGACCGGTTCGTCGCGGTCGCGCATGCCGCCATGGACGGACGAAGGCAAACGGGCGCGCTGGATGCGTGAGCCTGGGTTCGAATCCCGGGGCGCCCACCTGTTCGGTAGCTCATTCGGGTAGAGCAGTCGGTGAAAACCGATGTGCAGCGGGTTCAAATCCCGCTCGAACGCTGTCCGCGAGGACAGTCTCGTAGATGAAAAGCAGTACCCGCCGGCGCGGGCCGCAAGGCCCGCCGCGCGTCGGACCGGTCGCGGTTCCGCGCGAACGGCCGGGCGGCCCGACGGCCCGCGCGAACGCGCACGACGACGCCATGCAGCACGCGTCGCCGCGCGCACCAGTGCGGCGCCCGAAGCCCCGCCCGCCCGTTCGCGCCGCACCCTGATCCGTGCGATGCGCGTCCGCCGGCGGACCAAGAAGAAAAGGACAAGAATATGTGGAAGCGTCATGTTGTGAAAAAGAACGAACGCGCGCTGCTGATGAGCGAGGGCGATTTCGTGAAGGTGCTCGAACCGGGTGTGTTCAAGGCTTTCGATCCGTTCAATCGTCTGACGGTGCAGACCGCGCATCTCGACGCGCCGCTCGCCGACGAGGCGCTCGCCGATTACCTGCGCCACGATGCGCAGGACGTGCTCGCGCGCTATTTCATCGCGATGGATCTCGCGGACGACGAGGCAGGCCTGCGCTACGAGAACGACGTGCTCGTCGAGATCCTGCCGCCGGGCACGCGCCGGCTTTACTGGCGCGGCCAGCTCGAGCATCGTCTCGAACGCGTCGATCTTGCGCAGGGCGGCACGCTGCCGGCCGAGCTGGCGAAGCGCCTGACGCAGCCGGCGCTGCGCGCACGCGGCGTCGCGGGGCTTGCGGGCGTGCTGCTGGCCCAGGTGCCGGCCTACCATGTCGGCATGCTGAAGATCGACGGCAAGATCGAGCGCCTGCTGGACGCCGGCCTGTCCGCGTTCTGGCGCTTCAACCGCGACGTGGCCGTCGAGCTCGTCGACCTGCGCCAGCAGGCGCTCGAAGTCGGCGGGAAGGAAAGCCAGGCGCTCGCCGACTACCTGCGCCACGACGCGCAGGACGTGCTGGCGCGCGACTTCGTCGCGATGGATCTGGCCGACGACGAGACGGGCCTGCGCTACGAGGACGACGTGCTCGTCGAGATCGTGCCGCCGGGCACGCGCCGGCTGTACTGGCGCGGCCTGATCGAGCACCGCCTCGAGCGGATCGATCTCGCGCAGGGCGGCACGCTGCCGGCCGAACTGGCGAAGCGCCTGACGCAGCCGGCGCTGCGCGCGCGCGGCGTCGCGGGGCTCGAAGGCGTGCTGCTGGCCCAGGTGCCGGCCTACCATGTCGGCGTGCTGAAGATCGACGGCAAGATCGAGCGCTTGCTGGATGCCGGCCTGTCCGCATTCTGGCGCTTCAATCGCGACGTGACGGTCGAGCTCGTCGACCTGCGACTGCAGGCGCTCGAGGTCGGCGGGCAGGAAATCCTGACGCGCGACAAGGTCGCGCTGCGGCTGAACCTGTCGGCGACCTGGCGCTACGCGGACGTGCTGCGCGCATACGGGCAGTTGCAGAAGCCGGTCGAGCACCTGTACCGCGAGCTGCAGTTCGCGCTGCGCGCCGCCGTCGGCACGCGCACGCTGGACGAGCTGCTCGAGGACAAGCAGGCGATCGACGAGGTCGTGATTACGCAGGTGCTCCCGCGGCTCGCCGATTCGGGGGTCGATGTGCGCAGCGTCGGCGTGAAGGATATCGTGCTGCCGGGCGACATGAAGACGATCCTCGCGCAGGTGGTCGAGGCCGAGAAGGCCGCGCAGGCGAACGTGATCCGCCGCCGCGAGGAAACCGCGGCGACCCGTTCGCTGCTGAACACCGCGAAGGTGATGGAAGAGAACCCGACCGCGCTGCGGCTCAAGGAGCTGGAAACGCTCGAGCGGATCGCGGAACGGATCGACCGCATCTCGGTGTTCGGCGGTCTCGACCAGGTGCTGAACGGGCTGGTCAACATCAAGGCCGCGCAATGAACGCGGCGGCGCGGCGCACGAGCGCCGCGCGAACCATAACGAATGCAGGTGAAGGCAATGAGTGAAGTGGATTATCAAGTGATGGAACTGGCGCACGGCAAGCCGGTGAAAATGTGGACCCAAGGCGTCGCCGTCGAGGAAGATGCGCGCGCGCAACTGCGCAACACCGCGCAGATGCCGTTCATCTTCAAGCACGTCGCCGTGATGCCGGACGTGCACCTCGGCAAGGGCTCGACGATCGGCAGCGTGATTCCGACGAAGGGCGCGATCATTCCGGCCGCGGTGGGCGTCGACATCGGCTGCGGGATGATGGCCGCGCGCACGACGCTCGCCGCGTCGGACCTGCCGGATTCGCTGGCCGGGCTGCGCAGCGCGATCGAACGCGCGGTGCCGCACGGCCGCGCGCCGGGCCGGCGCGATCCCGGCGCATGGGGCAACCATGCGCCGCAGCAGGTCGACGAGATGTGGAAGGTGCTGGCGCCGGGGTTCCGCCGGATCGTCGACAAGTATCCGAAGCTGGAGAAGACCAACCACTACGTGCATCTCGGCACGCTCGGCACCGGCAACCACTTCATCGAAGTGTGCGTCGACGAGAACGACAGCGTGTGGTTCATGCTGCACAGCGGCTCGCGCGGCGTCGGCAACGCGATCGGCAGCCTGTTCATCGAACTCGCGCAGGCCGACCTGCGGCAGCCCATCGCG
>Ga0157367_1000143_pt1 | contig 37041 bp, 38 predicted proteins | sample AttbisABBM2_FD_113142 | JGI IMG/M metagenome (GOLD analysis project Ga0157367, IMG submission 113142) | Fungus gardens microbial communities from leaf cutter ant in Botucatu, State of São Paulo, Brazil - Atta bisphaerica ABBM2 | ecosystem: Host-associated > Fungi > Mycelium > Unclassified ... | reverse complement strand
GGGCGGTGAGGCCGTCGTAACGGACTTCGAAAGTCCTGCCGGCGAACGGCGGACGTTGGGTCGATGCGTTCATGCTGATGCGCTCCTGCGGGAAAGTGACGTTCAATGGGCGAGTTCGACGGGGTCGGCCGTGCGTTCGGGCAGGCCCTGGCCGCGGTCGAGGCGGCCGCTCAACGCGGTCAGCGCGAATGCGCCGAGCGTGACGGCGGCGCCGATCCACGGCGTATGGCCGAGGCCGACGTTCGCGACGATCAGGCCGCCGAGCGATGAGCCGCCCGCGACGCCGAGGTTGAACGCGGCGATGTTGAAGCCCGACGCGACGTCGGTGGCGTCCGGCGCGAAGTGGCGCGCCTGCTTGACGACGTACACCTGCAGGCCCGGCACGTTGCCGAATGCGACGGCGCCCCAAGCGAGCATCGTCAGCACCGCGAGCCACTTCACGTGCACCGTGAAGGTCAGCGCGAGCAGCACGATCGCGAGCAACAGGAAGATCCGCTTGAGCGCCTTGACCGGGCCGACGCGGTCCGCGAGCTTGCCGCCCCACACGTTGCCGAACGCGACCGACACGCCGTAGCCGACCAGCACCAGACTGACCTGCGAAGGCGTGAAGCCGGCGATCTGTTCGAGCAGCGGCGCCATATAGGTGAACGCGATCAGCGAGCCGCCGTAGCCGACCGCCGTCATCGCATAGACGAGCAGCAGGCGCGGCTGGGCGAGCACGCGGAACTGGCGGGCGAGCGGCGCGGGCGGCGTCTGCGGCAGCCCGCGCGGCACGAACGCCACCGCGCCGACGAACGCGACGAGGCCGAACAGCGCGACGATCAGGAAGGTCGCGCGCCAGCCGAAGTGCTGGCCGATGAAGGTGCCGAGCGGAATGCCGGCGACGAACGCGACGGTCATCCCGCTGAACATCGTCGCGATCGCGCTGGCTGCCTTGTCCTTCGGCACGAGCGTGGTCGCGATGATCGAGCCGACCGAGAAGAACACGCCGTGCGCGAGGCCGGTGAGCACGCGCGCGACGATCAGCGATTCGTAGCTTGGCGCCTGCCAGGCCACGAGATTGCCGACGGTGAACAGCGCCATCAGCGCGGCGAGCAGCGCCTTGCGCGGCACGCGGCCGGTGAGCGCGGTGAGCAGCGGCGCGCCGATGGCGACGCTCAGTGCGTAGAGGCTGACGAGCAGGCCGGCCGACGGCAGGCTGACGCCGAGGTCGGCGCCGATCGTCGGGATCAGCCCGACGATCACGAATTCGGTCGTGCCGATGGCGAATGCGCTGATGGTCAGCGCGAGCAGGGCGAGGGGCATGAGGCGATCCTGGTTCCAGTAGGGATGGATCGCAGTGTGCCGTTGTTACTTTTGCGGAAAAACTCGGCTATGAGCCAAATTGTTTTGATTTGAAATCAAGAATGGAAGCCGCGCGGCCGCTCATGCGGCCCATGATCGTGCCGCATCGAGCGCGGCATCGGGTCGTCGAAACTTGCTCGGGATTTCCCCGAGGCGGCCCGGTCTCGTGCGCACTGCGCTTGGTTTGCAGGTTTGCATCGCCCGCATCGACGCAATGTTTCGACCCTGCAACACGTTCGGTTGCTTCATCCTGAGAGTGAATGCTGACAAATTGATCGGGATGAAAGGGGCACTTCTCATAGTCGAGTGTTCGCTTTCAAAGCTCCGGTGGTGCATTTGCCTGGCCCCGAGTTGCCTTGCGGCCTCGATCGGCAGACAGCGTGCTACGCGCCTTTGTGACAGGCGCAACGGGCTTCGCCTGGGCAAGCACAATACACAGATGGACGCCTGACAGCTGGTTGGCTGTCCTTTCGGTCCGTGCCAGGCATCCGGGAGCAATCTTGATCTAACGCAACGCACCGCCATTTCGCGGAGGTAGGGTGGGCAACACGTCGATCGACGTAACGCGAGCCGGGTACCGCGGGGCTTTCTCATGAGAACTCAGGTGAAGCAGTTGCGACGCCATGCCGCCGCACATTCGTTCTATCACCTTGACCAGAGCGCGATCACCGATTGCGCGTGCGCCGGCTTGGCTTGCTTCGCCGCACGCGCCGACCGACCAGCGGTCTGGCAGCGCGCCATCGATCAACAGCCGACCGTTTCCTGCCTGGGAAAATGCTACGACGGCCCCAGCGACAGCGCGCATGACATTCGACCAAACACCAGGAGTCACGGCCGTCGCACCGTGCTGCTGAGCAACGTGCTCATCGGCGGCGTCCGGGACATGACCGTGTATCGTGAACACGGCGGCGGTCTGGCCTTGGCCAGGGCGCAAACCACGGCGCCGGGCGCGTTGATACAAATGCTGCACGAGTCCGGATTGCGAGGGCGCGGCGGAGCCGGCTTTCCGGCCGCGATCAAATGGCAGGCAGTTGCCGATGAGCCGGCCGACACTAAATATCTGGTTGTCAACGCTGACGAAGGCGATCCTGGCGCATTTTCCGATCGTTTCCTGCTCGAAGACGATCCATTTCGGGTAATTGAAGGCGCCGCGATCGCTGCCTACGCCGTGGGCGCGCGCCGAGGTTTCATCTATGTGCGCAAGGAGTACCCGTTGGCTGCGCAAATCGTCTCGCAAGCCCTGCAGCAAGCGCGTGCGGCAGGGTGGCTAGGGGCAGGATTTGACCTTCAACTGATTGTGGGGCAAGGCGCCTATCTCTGTGGGGAAGAGACCTCGCTGCTGAACGCACTGGAGGGCCGCCGTCCCGAAGCGCGTCAACGGCCCCCGCAGATCACTCGGCACGGGCTCTTCGGCGCCCCCACGCTGGTGCACAACGTGGAAACCCTGTGCTCGGTGCCGTGGATCGTGACGGAAGGCGCAGCGGCCTATGCCGAACTCGGATTCTCCCGCAGCCGTGGCACCAAGCTGCTCTCGCTCAATTCCCTGTTTCGCCGTCCGGGGCTTTACGAAGTCGAGTTCGGCATCTCGTTGGCGGATATCGTTGATCACCTGGGTCAAGGTTTGCGCCGTGGCAACCTCAAAGGTCTCATGGTCGGCGGACCGCTCGCAGGCATCGTGCCGCCGGAGCTGCTGGCCACTCGGCTCGGTTACGAAGAAATGCGGGCGATCGATTGCGCGGTCGGGCATGGCGGTGTCATCGCGTTTTCCGACGACACGTCGATCATGAACATCATCGCAGAGGTGTTCCGGTTTGGCGCGCGCGAGTCCTGTGGCGCGTGCACGCCCTGTCACTTCGGCACGCCCGCGCTGGCGGCTATGGTCGATGCCGTTCCGGCAGGCGCATCGATCGACGGTGCGCGTTATCAGAAAATCATCGACGCACTTGCGGCGACAAGCTTGTGCGGCCATGGGCGTGGGTTGGCAGAGTTCGCCGAGTCGGTGAAGCGGCATTACCGGGCGGAGCTGAAACCATGGCTTGGCTGACCATCGACGGCGTCCGGCACGAAGTGACGGACGGCACGCTGCTCATCGACGCTCTGGCAGAAGCGGGTGCGACGGTTCCGCATTTGTGCCACGACAAGCGCCTGAGGCCATTCGGAACCTGCCGATTGTGCGTGGTGGAACTGGAGGGCCAGGCTCTCCCCGTTGCAAGCTGCTCGTTCACGGTTGAGGATGGCTTGATTGTGCGCACCCGCAGCAAATCCCTCGATGCGCTGCGCCGTACGAATCTCGAACTGCTCGTCGCGCATTACCCGATAGCCGCATGCGCCGCCGAGCCGCGGCATCCGTTCCATCGCCTGCTCGCGGAATATGGCGTTCAGCCGGGGGAGAGGCGGGAAGATGGACTGTTTCAGGACGACACTCACCCTTATCTCGGCGTGGCGATGGAGCGCTGCATCTATTGCGAGCGCTGTATCCGCATCTGCGAGGAAATTCAAGGTCAATTCGTTTGGGAGGCGTGGGGACGCGGCGAGGCCACGCGCATCGCGACGGGAAAAGGGCCGACGCTCCTTGCCGGAGGCTGCGTGAGTTGTGGGGCCTGCGTGGACAGTTGCCCAAGCGGCGCCTTGTTCGACAAACGAGTCCGTGTCGAGCCGACCGCGTGGACGCGTAGCACCTGCGTGTATTGCGCCGTGGGCTGCCAGATGAACGTCGGGACTGCAAATGGACGCGTGGTGGCGGTGCGGCCAGCCGACAGCCCGGTCAACCGCGGCCACCTTTGCGTGAAGGGGCGCTATGCGTTCGAGTTCAACCATGCGGCGGACCGCATCACGCGGCCGATGATCCGCCGTGACGGCACATGGCATCCGACGACCTGGGACGAGGCGCTCGACTTCACCGCCGCGCGGCTACGGGAGATTGTCGCGCGTGACGGACCGGATGCGGTCGGCGTGCTCGGCTCGGCACGGGCGACCAACGAGGAAAATTACCTCGCGCAGAAGTTCGCCCGCGTGGTGCTTGGCACCCACAACGTCGATTGCTGCGCACGGGTGTGCCACACGCCCAGTGCCAAGGCACTCAAGACCATGCTTGGCGTCGGCGCGGCCACGAACAGCTTCGACGACATCGAGCTGGCAAAGGCCTTTCTGATGTGCGGAGCAAACCCGACCGAGAACCATCCGGTGGTGGGCGCCCGCATCAAGCAAGCGGTGCTCGAGGGCGCGCCCCTCGTGGTCATCGATCCGCGTCGTACCGAGCTGGCGGCGCTGGCCGACGTGCACCTCGCGGTGCGCCCTGGTCACAACGTGCCCCTGTTGAACGCGCTCGCCGCCACGCTGATCGAGGAAGGGCTCGTCGATCACGCGTTCCTGGCCGAGCGCGTAGCCGGCCTGGATGCCTTTACCGCGCATGTCGCCCGATATTCCGCCGAAACCGTGGCGGAGGCTTGTGGCGTATCCGCCGCGGCAATCCGCGCGGCCGCGCGGCTCTATGCCGGCGGCAGGCCATCGATGTGCTTTCATGGCCTCGGCTTGACCGAGCATCTCCAGGGAAGCGAGGGCGTGATGGCGCTGATCAATCTGGCGCTGCTGACCGGCAACCTGGGCCGGCCGGGCTCAGGCATCAATCCGTTACGCGGTCAGAACAACGTGCAGGGGGCGGCGCAGATGGGTTGCGACCCGGCGTCTTTGACGGGGGCACAGGCAATCGACAGGGCCGGCGAGCGCTTCGAACGGATGTGGGGTGTCACGCTGCCGTCGCGCCATGGTCTCAACCTGCTCGAAATGATCGACGCGGCCCGGGCCGGCCGGCTCAAGGCCCTTTGCGTGATGGGCTACGACATTTATCTTTCGCTGCCGAAGGCAAACGACACCGCCGCGGCATTGGGTGCACTCGATCTGGTGGTCGTACAGGACCTGTTCCTTAATCAAACGGCCGAGGCATTCGGCACGGTCTTTCTTCCGGCCGCCTCATTCTTCGAGAAGGACGGCACCTTCATGAATTCCGACCGGCGCGTGCAGCGCATCCGCGCCGCCGTAGCCCCACCGGGTGAGGCCCGTCCGGACTGGTGGATCATCCAGGCGCTGGCTGCTCGCTTGGGTAAGCCACACGGCTTCGAGTTCACCGGGCCGCAGGCAATCTGGGACGAGGTGCGTGCGCTGTGGCCCGATGCAATGGGGCTCGGGTATTCGCGGCTGGAACGCGAAGACCTGCATTGGCCATGTCCGGATGAACACCACCCGGGTACTCCGGTGCTGCATCAGGCGCATTTCGTCGGCGGCAAGACCGCGACGCTGGCCATGATCGACTACGTTCCGACGATCGAGAAAACCGACGACGACTATCCTCTGCTGCTGACGACCGGCCGCACGCTGCACCACTTCAACGCGGGCACGATGAGCTACCGGACCAGCAATGCCACCTTGCGGCCGTCGGACACACTGGACATGGCAGCCGAGGATGCGATGCGCCATCGCGTGGTCGAAGGCGAAAGGGTATGTGTGTCGAGCCGCTACGGAACGTCGACACTGCCTGTCCACATCAGCCCTGCCGTACGTGAAGGGCAATTGTTCGCGACCTTCCATCGACCCGATCTGTTTATCAACCGATTGACTTCGCCCGTGCGCGACCGCTTGGTCGATACACCCGAATACAAGGTGGTGGCAGTCCGGCTGAACAAGCTCCCCGGCGGCGTTGCGGGCGGCGGGGCCGCAGTGGACGAGGGAACCTCATCGCGCGTGACGTAGTTCGCTCAGAACCTTCCCGACCGAAAAATGGCAATGGCCCACGCCATCCCCATCACGGCGGCGACCACAAAACCGCTCAGCCCCAATAGCGAGATGCCGGCATAGTGGGGCCCGGTGTGGAATGTCGTGACAATCGACGAACCGACGACGACAGACGCGATGATCAGGCTCAGGCTGAGGCGATTGCTCGCGCGGTCGAGATGGGCCTCGAGCGTCTGGAGCTGGTCGTGCTCGACGCGCAGCGTCGCTTTCCCGCTTCCCAGCACATCGACCGCGCGATTCAGGATGTCGGGAAAATTGACGGCGGCGCGATGCAGCGAGCGAATCATCCGGAAAAGGCCGGGCGATTCCGGGGCATGCGTCAATGCCGCGAGCGCATGGCGCCCCAGCAAGCGCGGAAGGTAGTCGCGCAGGATACGCAGCGCATTGAAGCTGGAATCGAGCGCCACGGCTTGCGCCTCGACCAGCATGAAGGCTTTGCCCACCAGCAGGAACTGGCGCGGCACCCTGATCGCGTGCCGTCGGCTGAGTTGCAGGAATTGACGCACGATCTCGCTGAACGAGTAGCCCTTGCCGGCTGCCTTGTAGTACGCGTCGAGCGCGTCCGACGCGTCGCGCTTGAGGGCCTCTCGATCCACCCCGGCCGCGGCGATGCCCATCTCGAAATAGGCATCGATCATCAACGAGATATCACCCGAGCCTACCGCCAGAATCAGCTCGGCGAGCGCACCTTGATCGCGTGCCGACAGTTCGCCCATGATGCCGAAATCGTGGAAACACAATCGCCCGTCTGCCGACACGAACACATTGCCCGGATGCGGATCTCCGTGAAAAAAGCCGTGTTCGAAAACTTGCTTGAGGAATGACTCCATCAGCACCCCGGCCAGTCGCTGCCGCTCCCGCGTGTCCCGAAGCGGCAGCTGCACGAGCTTGTGCCCCACGCTTCGCTCCATCGTGAGCACGCGTCGACTGGTCAGCTCCCAACAGATCCGCGGTACGAAGATGTCAGGATCATCGATGAAGTCGGCTCTCAATCGATCGCCGTTTCGGCCTTCCGTCTGATAATCGAGTTCGTCCGCAATGAGCCGGGCGAATTCCTCGACAAGATCGGTCGGGCCGAACCGACGGCTCTCGGGCACGTAGCATTCCAGTTGACGTGCGAGAAAGCGCATGATGCTGACGTCGGCGTGGATGACCGGTTCAATCCCGGGGCGCTGCACCTTGACGACCACGTTCGCGCCATCGTCGAGTCGTGCCCCATGAACCTGTCCTATCGACGCGGCGGCGAGCGGCGCTTCGTCGAACTCGGCGTACAACTGGCCGATCGGGCGGCCCAGTTCGTGCTCGATGATCGAGATTGCCCGAGCGCCGGGGAACACGGCGACCTGGTCCTGAAGCCGCTGGAACTCCTCGATCCACGTTTCGGGAAGGAGATCGCGCCGCAGGCTCAGCAACTGACCGAACTTCACGAACGCAGGCCCGAGCTGTTCGAGCATATTCCGAAAGCGGACGGCGTCGCGATCGCCCGGCTGTAATTCCTTCGTGGCTGCGTCGATCACGTCTTGTCCAACGTGCAGCCTCTCCACGCAATGCGCCCAGCCGGCGCCAGCCAATGCGCGAAGTATCTGGACGAGCCGCGGCAGCCGAGCCGCGGCCGGTCGCTCTTCCCGTTGTTCATCGGACGCAAGCGTAGCGTTCATCGGTGTCTCCTGTTCATTGCGTGCCGTGCATGCATCAAAAGGCGCCCCAGCGGCGAAACGACATGGCCTTCCTGACCCGGGCCGTCGCGAGGTCGAGCGCTGCGTCGCGCGGCGACTGTCCGCGCCTCGTGGCGGCCTCGATCACCTCGGCGGTGTTTTCGCGTACCGTTGCCGCGATCCTGTCGAGCGCGGCTGCCTGGCTGCCGCCGGCATACTCGACGGCCGCGCAGATCACGCCACCGGCATTCGCGATGAAGTCGGGGATGCACAACACGCCCTTTTGGTGGAGGTAGGCTTCGGCACCGCGCGTGAAAGGAATGTTCGCCCCCTGGACCACGAGGCGGGTTGCGAGTCGGGCGACATTGCCCTCATGCACGACGTCCGGCCGGGCAGCGGGGATCCAGATTTCGCATTCGACATCGACGGCTGCTTCGCGCCCGAATTTTTCGCCGCGCGGATAGTCGAGCACGGACTTGCCCTCTGCCTTGAGGCGGTCGAGCAACCCGAGGTCGATACCGGCGGCATCGGCCAGCGTGCCGGCCGAATCGGCCACGCCGACGACGATTGCGCCCTTCAGGGCGAGGAAGTGCGCCGCGTGGCGGCCCACGGCGCCATAACCCTGAATCACGACACGCGCACCGGCGAGTTCGAAATTGCAGTATGGAGCGGCGACCTCCGTTGCATGAGCGACGCCCCAGCCTGTCGCGCCGATCTGATCCAGCGGAATGCCGCCAAGCTCGCGCGGCAGGCCGACTGACCGTCCGATTTCGTCCTTGACCCAGGCCATGCAGGCTTCGTCGGTCCCCATGTCGGGGCCGAAGATGTAGTCGCGGATGTCGCCGAGCGCGCAGGCAAGTGCACGGATCAGGTGCTCCTTGTCCGCGCGAGGCATCTTGGGATCGCCGTAGAGCACGACCTTCCCGCCGCCGTGGGCGAGCCCCGCCGCGGCGTTCTTGAACGTCATGGCGCGCGCGAGGCGAAAGCACTCCTCGGCACTGACGTCCGGAGCAATGCGCAAGCCTCCGATAGCAGGGCCGGCGGCGACGTTGTCGATGACCAGTATCGCCCTGAGGCCAATGGACGAATCGTGGACGTGGATCGTTCTCGTCGGCCCGAATTCATCTGCAAAGCCGAATGCATCCTGCATTGTCTCCGCCTCCATGTGCGCGCAGCGTCGCCGAATCGGCCATTCATGCCTCTCGACGCCAGGGTTGCTGGACGCGCAAGCAGCGCTTGCGACGGTTCAGAATGCTGCCCGAAGCGCGACATCGAACGCAATGACAAGTGCCGAACACACGATCCCGAACATCATGTTCGCGTGTCGATGCTCGACGTCAGGATGGCGGCTGACCCACGCGGCCATGAATAGCACCCCGTCGAGCATCACCTGCAGCGCGAACACGATCAACATCAGCGTGAATTCATAGCCCGCCTGGGACAACTGGGCAAAGTTCCAGCCATGCCTGCCGACCCAATACGCGACCCTGTAGGTTTCGTAGACGACGAGCAGCAGCGGGAACACATAGGAGACAAAGTAAGTCGGCATCGTCGCGTGCCGAAGTTCATGAAGGAAATGATGTCCGGCATGCATGATGGCCTCCGATCGGTGAACGTGTGTGCATCGGGGCGATGTCTTCCACCTTTTCAGCGTAGGCAGCCGCGATGGCCTTCTGTTGATACGCATCAACTGAACGATGCACATCGCCGCGCCACCCGGGCGCCGGCGGCTGGCGTCGTATCGTTGTCCGGCGCGCGCGAAGCGCGCCGGCGCGTGACCGGCCGGGATCAATTCTTTCCCGCTCCGCGACGCTTCGAACAGGTGCTGCATCTCGACTGGCTGGCGGCCGCGCGCCTGACCTGCAAAACGGCGCGGGACATTGTTCCGGGCGCGACCCATCGATTGCGGCGCGGTGTCGCGTATTCGGCAGGGACGAGTGCGCGGTTTGACGCAGGAACGGGCAGACGGTCCTAAATCCTGACGTCTCGCAGCCGCAGCGCGTTCGAGATGACGGACGCAGAACTCAGGCTCATCGCCAACGCCGCAACCATCGGCGACAGCAGCAAACCGGTGAACGGATAAAGCAACCCGGCAGCCAAAGGAACGCCAAGCGCGTTGTATGCGAACGCGAAGCCGAGGTTCTGCTTCATGTTGGCGACCGTTGCCTCGGACAACTCCCGAGCTCGCGCGATACCACGCAAGTCGCCCTTCACGAGCGTAACTTGCGCGCTGTTCATCGCCACGTCCGTGCCTGTTCCCATGGCGACGCCGACGTCGGCCTTCGCGAGCGCCGGCGCGTCGTTGATGCCGTCTCCAGCCATGGCCACGACATGTCCCGCCTGCTGAAACATCGTCACCAAATCGAGCTTGCCCACCGGCTTGACTTCACCATGAAATTCGTCGAGGCCGAGCTTCTCGGCAACGGCCCTGGCCGTCACCACGCCGTCGCCGGTCGCCATCACGACACGCATGCCGCTTTCCTTCAACGTCGCGAGTGCTTCCGGCGTCGTCGCCTTGATCGGGTCGGCGACGGCCAGGAGCCCGGCCAGGCGTCCGTTCACCGCCAGATACATGACGCTAGCCCCTTGTGCTCGCATGCTGTCCGCTTCGTTGGCGAGCGACTCGACGGATACGGAATCGGCGTGCATCAGCGCCGTGTTGCCCAATGCCAGTGTTCGGCCGGCAACGCGTGCCCGCACGCCTATGCCTGTCGCGGATTCGAAGCCCTCGGCGGGGTCCAGGGCCATGTTTTTGTCACGGGCTGCCGCGACGATCGCGGCAGCCAGGGGATGCTCGCTTCCCTGGTCAAGACTGGCCGCCAGCCGAAGCACCTCATCGGCCGTGTAGCCGTCGATGCCTGCGGCCCGTTCGAACGCCGGGCGCCCCTCGGTCAGCGTTCCCGTCTTGTCGACGATCAGTACGTCGACCTTGCGCAGATTCTCGATGGCCGCCGCGTCGCGGAAGAGCACGCCGTTCGAGGCGCCCTTGCCGCTGGCGACCATGATCGACATCGGCGTGGCGAGTCCAAGCGCGCAGGGGCACGCGATGATGAGGACCGCGACTGCATTGATGAGGCCAAATATCCAGCCTGGATCGGGCCCAAGCAGCCCCCACACCAGGAACGTCAGCAGCGCAATGCCGACGACCGCCACGACGAAGACGCCAGCCACCTTGTCGGCCATCCGCTGCATGGGGGCCCGGGACCGCTGCGCCTGCGCGACCATTTGCACGATCTGCGACAGCACGGTCTGGGAGCCGACCTTTTCCGACCGGATGACCAGCGTGCCCGACGCGTTCATGGTCGCACCAATGACATGATCGCCAACGCGCTTCGTCACGGGGACGGATTCCCCGGTAATCATGGATTCGTCAAGCGAACTCGAACCCGCAGTGACGACGCCATCAACGGGGACTTTCTCGCCTGGCCGGACTCGAAGCATGTCTCCCACACGCACGTCGGATAACGGCGCATCGTCCTCGGAACCGTCCTGGTTGATGCGTCGGGCGGTCTTGGGCGCGAGCCCGAGAAGCGCCTTGATGGCGGCAGACGTTTGCGAGCGTGCCCTCAACTCGAGAAGCTGCCCGAGCAGCGTGAGCGAAATGATGACCGCCGCGGCTTCGAAATAGACGCCGACTTGGCCGTGGGCGCGATATGTCGCGGGAAACACGCCCGGAAAGACGGTGGCGACGACGCTGTAGATGTAGGCAGCACCCGTGCCGAGACCAATGAGGGTCCACATGTTCGGACTGCGGTCGAGGAACGAACGCACGCACCGCTCGAAGAACGGGAAGCCGGCCCATAGAACGACCGGCGTGGCGAGGAGAAGCTCGACCCAGTTCCCGGTCGACGCGGACACCGATCCGAGCCGATGGCCAACCATCGCCAGCACGAAGACGGCGCCGGTCAGCGGGAGTGTCCACCAGAAGCGACGCCGAAAATCGACCAGCTCCGGGTTCTCGCGAGCGTCGATGTCGGGCAGAACCGGCTCCAGCGTCATGCCGCACCTGGGGCACTGTCCAGGATGGTCCCGGCGGATCTCCGGATGCATCGGGCACGTGTAGATCGTGCCCTGCGGCACTGTCGTCGCCGCATCTGCGGGCGGGGTGACGACGTACTTCCCCGGAGCCGCTCGAAACTTCGTTAGGCAGGCGTCGCTGCAGAAGTAGTAGTGCATACCGTCGTGCTCGCCGTGAAAGCGTGATGCCTCGGTCACGTTCATCCCGCAGACGGGGTCGCGCAGCCGTTCTTTCGCGCCGTGCGCAAGATGCGCGCCCGGCGACGAACGATCGGGCATTCGCGGGTGATACGACCTGCCTTCGCCACGTTGACGGCTCATCTTGACGCTCCTTTTCAATCGGCGCAGGCATGCTCCACGCGGCGAGGTATCCCTTTGATCAGCCGAGCGCGCGGACTTCGTCAATGCGCTCCTCGGAGCCGGTTGTGTAACCAGGCGAAAAATGCGCCAGCCGCAAAGAACCAGACTGCAAACACGAACGCCGGGTAGACAACGGACCACCAGGACAGCGGTTCGCCGGTCCGAAGACGCCGGAAATCGAGCCCATGAAAGAGCGCATTCATGAAGTTCATGAAGGGCTCTGGAAGTGCCATCCAGACAAGCGTACAAAGAGCGTAGAAGAACACAACCGTGGCAGAAAGCGCCACGCCAGTCGCGAAAGGCTTCATGGTGGCCTCCCTGTCCAGAGAAAAATGCGATTCGAGGCTGGCGTCGATGCTGAATGCGTCAGCCGCATTCAATGTACTTGGGCCGGACGCTTCCCCCGAAGATCGGGAAAAAACCTGGGCGTGTGCGCGGCGTAGTCGCGCCATGCGGCGCCGAATCGCGCTTCCGTTTCCCGTTCCTCTTGTATCGCGAGCCGGACGTACATAAAGACCAGCACAGGGAACATCGCCAATGTCACAAGCGTGGGCCATTGCAGCAGGAAGCCCAGCATGATGATGAACAACCCGACGTATTGCGGGTGCCGAATTCGGCCGTACGGCCCGGTCGTCGCCAACGCCTTGCTGCGCTGAGCTTCGTACAGGACATGCCACGCGGCAGAAAGCAGGAAGAAACCGCCAAGGATGACGAAAAAACTGAGCAGATGAGGAAGCCCTGCATGCGGGTCGCCGTGCCGACCCGTGAGGGTCCACCAGAGGTGCCCGGAGTCATGTGTAAGCAGGTTCGTGCGCGGGAAGCGCGATTGCAACCACCCTGATAGCAGGTAAATGGTGAGCGGGAAGCCGTACATTTCGGCGAACAGCGCCACGATGAAGGCGGAAAAGCCACCGAACGTTCGCCAGTCCCGCTTCGTTGCAGGTTTGAAGAAGCTGAACGCAAAGATGACGAAGACCAGTGAATTGACGACCACCAGGCCCCATAGCCCGTAACCGTCATCGACGCGGCTCATGACTGTCTCCCGAATCAGGATGGCGGACTTTCGTTCCCTGTTCGCCGTGCCGGTGTCCATGGCCGTGGTGCATGAACCGATGCATGAGCGGACACGACAGTAGCAGCAGGTACGGCAGCACACCAAGGAAGTGGGCGCGGTGTTCGGAAAGCAAAAGGAACAACGCAATGGCTGAAAAGGCCAAGAGTGCGATCACCGACCGCGATTTCCAGAACGGTCGCGCGGCATGCGGATTGTCATCCATCGTTCGGCTCCAGGGGCGAAGCAATTTCTTCTCGGAAGCGTGGTCGCGATCAGACTGGCGGTGCAACGTTGCCTGTGTTTCCCCACGCGCGGCGATCGAGAATCCGATAGTTCTCGCATTTCAATTTATCGCTCGTTTATGTAGACGAGTTGACGTGGCTCAACAGGGCTCGAATGCGTTTCGTACGATGTATTGCCGCCCGTGCCGGGTCGCCGGCGCCGGGCGGGATGCGGCATACAGGCGGCGGAAGTCAGGCGTGGCACGCTTGACGTACGTCAAGCCGCTGTTCGTGCGGATTCATACGCTGGGAACAGCGCTACCGGGTGTTTGTGAATGTCGTGTGGCCGACAATATGCGAGAGAGGTGCATGAATGATGGCGCAATCAACCATTCCGCCTGCACGACATGGCGGGGTGCGCATGTTCTGGATCGTCATGGTCGCCTCCATCCTGGCGAGCCTGACCGGGTGTGGCTACAACGCCATCCAGGCCGAGGACGAGCAGGTCAAGGCCAACTGGTCCGAGGTGCTGAACCAGTATCAACGCCGTGCGGACCTTGTTCCCAACCTCGTCGATACGGTGAAGGGGTACGCGAATCAGGAGAGAGACGTACTGACGAGTGTGACCCGGGCGCGTGCTCAGGTCGGCTCGATTCGCGCGACGCCCGAACTCATTGCCGACCCGCAGGCGTTCGCGAGATTTGAAGCTGCGCAAGGGCAACTGACCAGTTCACTGTCCCGAATGCTGGTCGTATCGGAAAACTATCCGCAACTGAAATCCGACGCAAACTTCAGGGACCTGCAGGCCCAGCTCGAAGGAACGGAAAATCGCATTGCCGTTGCACGGAACAGGTACATACGCTCCGTCCAGGCGTACAACACCACGGTGCGCTCGTTTCCGAACAATCTCACGGCGAGAGCTTTCGGCTATCCGGAAAGGCCCAACTTCTCCGTGGGTAACGAAGCGGAGATTGCGAAGCCGCCGCGTGTTGATTTCGGCTCGACACCGGCGTCCGCTGGTGGGGTGTCGAATTGAGCATGTTCCGGTTGGTGCTTGCAGTCGTTGCCATATTTTTCGCCCTCGGCGGAACGGTTGTCGGGGCGGATGTACCGGTGCCACCTCTCGTTGCGAGGGTGACCGACGAGACCGGCACGTTAACGGGCGAACAGAAGGCCGCTCTCGAGCAGACCTTGAAGGCGTTCGAGACTCGGAAAGGAACGCAGATTTCCGTTCTTATCGTCCCGACGGTCGAACCGGAAACGATCGAGCAGTTTTCGATGCGTGTCGTCGAGCAATGGAAGCTCGGACGCAAGAGCGTCGACGATGGCGTTTTGCTGATTGTCGCAAAAAATGACCACGCACTTCGCATCGAGGTGGGATACGGTCTCGAGGGCGTACTTACCGATGCGACGAGCAATCGAATCATCAGCGAGGTGATCGTTCCGCGATTCCGAAGCGGCGATTTCTATGGTGGCATCTCGGCGGGCACCGATAGCATCATGCGGGTCGTGAGCGGCGAGCCTCTGCCGCAACCCCAAAAGCGGCAACGTGAATCGGACGGGGCGGGACGCCTGCTACCCGTTCTCTTTCTCCTGACCGTCATGGCGGGTGGCTTGCTTCGGGCGGTGCTTGGCAGATTGCCGGGCGCGTGTGTCACGGGAGGCATCATTGGCGTGATCGCATGGATTTTGTCCGGTGCAATCTTCATAGCCGCGGCAGCCGGGCTCATGGCGTTGATCTTCACGCTGCTGGGTAGTGGCATGGGGGCCGTTGGTGGCCGGTTCATCGGAGGCGGAAGCGGGCGGCTCGGCGGCGATTCGCACCGGGACATTTTCCGTGGAGGAGGCGGTGGATTCGGCGGCGGCGGTGCATCTGGCAGGTGGTAGACATGGACCTGAAACGGCTTCTTCGACATCTCCTCATGACACGCTGGCGAGTCAATGCCGCGTTCCCGCGCCGATCCCTTCGCGCCATTGAACGAGCGGTGCATGTCAGTCACGACGCACACGTTGGGCAAGTCAGATTTGCGGTCGAAGGGGCACTTCACACCAATGCGCTTCTGAAGGGAACGTCTGCCAGGGCACGCGCCATAGACGTCTTCTCTCAGCTCAGGATCTGGGACACCGAGCACAACAACGGGGTTCTCATATACCTGCTGCTCGCCGACAGGGACGTCGAAATCGTCGCGGATCGTGGTATCCACGCCAAGGTAGATAGCGGTGAATGGGAAGCGATTTGCCGGGTAATGGAAGCGGATTTCCGGCGTGGAGATTACCAGTTGGGCGTGCTGCGGGGTATCGAACTGGTTACCGAACTATTGCGGAAGCACTTTCCGGTAAGTCGTCCTCCTGTTGACGAATTTCCGAGTTCCCCGATAGTGATGTAAGCCGGGCGGGCCGAGGCGGTCAATCGCGCGCGGGGGGCGCCCCGGTCGCGCTCGCATCGCGTCGGGCGATGCCGAGGAAATCACCGCGTGCGCACGACTACCGTCGGTTTGGAGAGGGAAAAATGAACGCTGCCACACTTTGCACACGTGCGGTCGCCACGTGTGGCCCACAGACACCGGTCGTCGAAGCAGCCGAAAAGATGCGCGGACTGCATGCGGGCGATCTGGTGGTGGTGCGTGAGGATCAGGGCGTCCGGATGCCGGTCGGCGTGTTGACCGATCGCGATATCGTGCTCGCCGTCGTGAGTCCGGATGCCGAGGCGCGGACGCTGTTCGTCGGCGACATGATGTCGGAGCCGGCCGTGGTCGCGCACGGCGCGGACGACGTCTGGCTGCTTGCAAGGCGAATGCGCCAGCATGGCGTGCGGCGGCTGCCGGTCGTATCGGACGACGGCGGTCTGATCGGAATCGTCACGCTGGATGACCTGATTCATGCCGCGGCAAACCTGCTGGACGAACTGCGCCTCGTCGCGGCGCGCCAACCGCATCTCGAGGACAAGCGGCGAGTCTAGACGCTCTCGTCGAGCGCGGCGTCGCGGGCTTGGCCGCCCACATGGCCCCACCTGCAACCTTGACGGCGCGCGTAACCCGAACTCGCGTCGTCCGCGAGCGTCGCGAGTAAAGGGGACCAGAATGCGTCGCCTTCGTAGGCGGCTGGCTCGACGCCGGTATCGAACCGGATCGCGAGCGCGCGCTCTGCGTCCGTCAGCGGCTCGGCCTGTGCGAGCTGCCCTGCGAGTACCGCTGTATGGGCGTCGGATGCGCCACGCCGCTGGGCCGCTCTTGCCGCGACGCGCGCATGGAGCATCACGGGGCTTGCCGAAAACGCCAGAATGATCACCCGAACCTGAAGGCGATTCGCAAGCGCGATGAATGCGGCCCGGTTGCGCTCGTGCAGGAACGTCGCATCGACGATCGCGGTATGGCCGGATTCGAGCACGGTCTTCGCATGCTCGAGAAGGTGATCGTATATTCCGTCGATGGCCGCATCCGAATACGCCGCATCCGGTAATCGAGCCGCTTCCGGGCAGCCGGCGAGGCGCTTGCGCTCCACATCGCTCGACAAGCGGATGGCATCAAGTCTGCCGGCGAGCGCGAGACTTGCAACCGATTTTCCGGAACCCGACACGCCATGGCATAGAAGCAGGCAGGGTCGCACGTCGCGCCGATGCGCGACGACATCCATCGCGATGCGCACATAGCGCGTGCGCTCTGCGTCATCGCCGCGCAACCGAGCGGCAAGCGCGCGCACAAGCGCGCGATAGGTTTTGAAGAACGGCAGCACGTCGAGTGCCCCGTAATCACCCGTCAGCGCAAGCCAGCCGGCCAGCAGCCGGTGTGCACAGTCGTCGCGGCCGTGCGCCGAATAGTCCATCAACGCGAACGAGAGATCGCTGGCGACGTCGATCCAGCGCAACGAGTCGTCGAACTCGATGCAATCGAACATCAGCAGCCGGCCGCGCCAGCGGACAATGTTGTCCAGATGCAGATCGCCGTGGCAGGCGCGCACGAAACCATTCTGGTGGCGCTCGTCAAGCCGGGGCGCGATGCGCTCAAGCTCCGCTTCGATCCAGGTGCGCAGTGCCGCCTCGGACGCCACCGTCGCGTCGAGCTCATCGAGAAGCGGCAGGCATTGGGCCGTGACGCAGCCGGCGCTTCCGAAGCCGGCATGCGGTGCCCGGCGGGGGGCGTGCAGGTGATAGTGTGCGAGCGCGGCCGCCAACGCGTCGGCGTCGGCAACGCCCTCGTCATGTCGCCTGCAGCGCGCGGAAAGCACCGCGTCTGCATCGAAACGCCGCATCCTGACGACGTATTCAAGCGACGCGTCGTTGAATCGCCCCCCTTTGGGACGCGAACGCACATCGCTGCCGAAAGCGTTAAGCCGCCCATGAGCGACGAGCGGCTGTACACCCAGATACAGCGGCCCTGCCAACGGACGGTTGAGCGTGCATCCCGCCTGCGCGCAACGTCGCCGCCGTTCGGCCCGTGTGAGATCGATGAAACCGAGCTTCACCGGCTTGATGATCTTGTATGCGTAGCGCCCCGCAAGATACACGATCGACAAGTGAGTCTCGATCCGCCGGATCCGACCGGCGGGGTGCGCGTAGGTGGCCGCGCGCTGAAGCGCCCGATCGACCGAGCGCGCGTTGCGACGCGCGTTGCCGCCCGTCACCGTATGCGGGAGATGTCGCGAGACCGGCATGGCACGGGGACAGGAACACGCGCATGCGTTGCCGACAGATCACCCGATGAGCGGATACGCGTCGCCCGAATGCCGCGGACATGAAGCATGCTGAACACAAGGCTGAGAAGGCGTGGCAGATTTCGCACGATAGGTACTCCGAGTGACGTCGGTATGGATGGGCGGCATGTGCAGCGATTCCATGTATTCAAACGAACATTGCCGCGCCGGCGCTTGACCTGCATCAAGCGTGGCCAGTTGTTCGGGCGTGCCGCCGTCGTTGGATCGCGCCAGGGCGAGTGCCGCGCGTGCCTGCATGACCGGGCGTGCCGATCCGCCAAAGGACGCTTGACGGAAGTCAATGTTCGCGCGCGTCGAGCGTCGATGATTGTGACGCAGCCAAACGCGATGACAGGGCAAGGTTTTGCATCCGGGGAGGTTCGAATGTACACAAGGATCATGGTCGCAATGGACGGTAGTGCGTCGTCGCGGCGAGCCCTTGAAGAAGGCTTGAAAATGGCCGGGCTTTGCCATGCCCGGGTTTCCGCGGTCTACGTCGTCGACAAATCGGCGGTGTTCACCTACCCCGGACGCCTCGATCCGAACGCGTTGATCGAGGCGGATCGGCGTGCGGGTGTGGCGGTATTGCATGACGCCGAGCGAACTATTGGACGCGCCGCCGTGAACGGCGAGACGGAACTTGTCGAGACCGACAGCCTCGGCGAGGACATTGCGGAGCGCCTGCAGCGTTACGTTGATGATCACGCCATCGACCTTGCCGTGGTCGGCACGCACGGGCGGCGCGGCGTCCGGAGAATGGTGATCGGCAGCGTGGCCGAGCGCTTCCTGCGCGAATCGCGGTGCCCGGTGCTGCTCATGCGCGGTGACGATGCACCGCCCGCCGCTGTTGCCGCGGCCTAGCCGTGCGGCGCGATTGATACAGGTCAACCGTCACCAGGCCGGCGAATCTACGCTTTGTGCAACAGCCGCCGAACCAGGTGACCACCATGCAGATCTCGTTTCCTGCCGAAAAGCCGGAATACTCCGCTCCGGATCTCGTTCTGGCGTTCCCGGCCCTCGTCGAAGGTGATCGCGTGCAGTGCGCGATCACGGCCGAGGCGCTGGAAGATCATTTCGGCGCGGCTTCGCCTCGCGAACAAGACCTCGCCAACGCGTTTGCGCGCCATCGTCCTGCCATCGAGTGCGCCGCGCGCCGGATGCTCGAAGAGGTGGGCGGACACCCGATCCTGTTGCACAGCGGGTTCTTCCGGTTCTGCGCGTGATCTCGCCTGCGCGGTTGACGCGTATCAAGCAGCGGCCGGTACACGACGCTACGCTGACTTTGAAAGAACAACGTTCGTCCCTCACGCGACACGCAACGTCGCGCTGACGCGTGCTTCATCGCGGGCCGCCCCTGTCGGGACGACGGCGCCGGCCCGATCACCGTTCGAGGAGTGCAAACATGAGCAACATGACGCGTTACGATCCGTTCTCGATGGAACCCGTTTCCGACCTGTTCCAGGGGCTGTTCCGGCCGCTGCGCGGCCTGTCGCTGCCGGACGAGCCCGAGCTTGCGTCGATGAAGATCGACGTCACGGAAAACGACAGTGCCTATCTGGTCAAGGCGGAACTGCCCGGCGTTGCAAAGAACGACATTGAAGTTCAGGTCACAGGTCGCACGGTGTCGATCAACGCGAAGGTCGAGCGCAGCAAGGAACAAAAGGAAGGCGAGCGCGTGATCCGGCGCGAGCGCTATAGCGGTGCGATCAGCCGGTCGTTCTCGCTCGCGGACGAAGTCGACGAGGCGACCGCGACGGCGACCTACCAGGACGGGATACTGTCATTGACGCTGCCGAAGAAGGCACCCGTCGGCCAGAAAAAGCTGACGATCAGTTGACCGATGCCTGGCCGATTCGGCGACACATCGGCCTAGGGGAGGGAGGCGGCGCACGGGATGACCCGCGCGCCGTTCGTTTCATTGGGCGCGCCTGACGTCTTGTCCGCTCAAGCGGCCGGTCCGGCACCATCCATCGGGTAGCCGTGAGATTGCGCGCATCCATCGCATGCTTCGGCACGAGTCGATGCAACCGGCCGGCAGCGGCTCGCACCGCGGCGTCTCCGTTGACCTGAATCAGCGAATCCGGACCGCGCTCGTGCAAATCTGATTTTGACGCGGCGGATTTGAACGCCGTGGCTCATAGGAGAGCAGGCGATGAAAACGGACAAGCAACTGAAGCAGGAAGTACAGGAAGAGCTGGAATCAGACCCGTCCATCGACTCGACCCGTATCGGCGTCGAGGTGGCCAATCGCATCGTGACCCTGTCGGGTCATCCGCCAAGCTATGCCGAGAAGCTCGCGATCGAGCGTGCGGCGAACCGCGTATCTGGCGTCAAGGCCGTCGTGATCGACATGACCGTGCATTTGCCGAACGACGACGTCCGGACCGACGAGGACATCGCCATTGCAGTGCGCTCGGTTCTTCACTGGACGGTCGGCCTGCACGACGACACCGTCAAGGTACAGGTCGAGCACGGTTGGATCACGTTGTCCGGCAAGGTCGACTGGGCATATCAGAGCCACATGGCCGTACGTGCGATTTCCCAGATGCGCAGCGTGACCGGCGTGACGAATCACATCGCCGTGCTGGGAACGGTCGGCTCTCTCGACATCGGCGGGAACATCAAGCGCGCGATCATGCGTCACGCCGAACGGGAGGCCAAGCACATCAGCGTCGAGGTGCACGACGGAACGGTGACCTTGTCGGGGAAGGTCGGATCGTTTTCCGAACGCAAGGCGGTGCGCGGCGCGGCCTGGTCGGCGCGGGGCGTGCGTGCGGTCGTCGACAACCTTGTCGTCGACTGAACGTCACGTGCCGCCGGCATGCCGCGCAGCGGGTGCGGGCCGACGGCGGGATCAAGAAGGCGGCCCTGACGATAGCCCTGAAGACAGCGGAGGGATCGTGCAGACGCGTTCAGTGGATTCCTACACGCGACGTCCCGTCCGGGACGTCTTGCGTCGCATCCGCGGGCGAATGCGTTGCCGCTCGTACCAATCGCCGATCGCGCGCCAGATATCCGGAGCGGATTCGCAATAGGTGAACAGCTCGAGATCGTGGCGGTCGATCATCCCTTCGTCCGCGAGGAACTCGAAATCCACCGCGCGGCGCCAGTACGCTTCGCCAACGAGTATCACGGGAAGCGGAGGGATCTTGCCTGTCTGCAGGAGCGTCAGCACCTCGAACAGTTCGTCGAAGGTGCCATATCCGCCGGGAAAGAAGACCGCGGCCTTCGCGCGTTCGAGCAAATGCAATTTACGGATGGCGAAATAGTGGAAGCGGAAACACAAATCGGGCGTGATGTACCGGTTGGGTATTTGCTTCCTCGGGAGCTCGATGTTGAATCCGATGCTAGGCGCACCGCTCTCGTATGCGCCACGGTTGGCGGCTTCCATGATGCCCGGGCCGCCGCCCGTGACCACGGCAAGCCGTGCCGTGCGAACGCTGCAGGCAGCCCGCCCCACAAGGCGTCCGAATTCGCGCGCGACGCGATAGTACGCACTGTGCTCGACGAGCTGGCTTGCCTCGGCGACCGCGTGGCGCCGCCGTGCATCATGCGGCCGCTCAGCCAGCGCACGGTTCGCTTCGGCCAACCGTGCGCTCGCCACCGCGGGTGAGACCATACGTGTGCTGCCGTAGATCACGACCGCGTGACCGATTCGCTCGCATTGCAGGCGCTCCTCGGCTTTCCAGTAGTCGAGTTGCAACCGGATGCCACGCATGCCGGGACGTTTCAGGAATGCGGCATCCTCGTCGGCCGGAGCGCAGGCCAGGCGTTCGACAAACCGGCGGCTCCGGCGTGGCAGGGGCCGCAGATCGCCCTGGATTCCGGCCGTGCGTGGCGCCGTGGCGCGAGGTTTGCCGCGCGCCTCTTGCGTCATGACGTCGAATTCGGCGCCGCGACGCGTGGGGCGATCTCGCCGGGCATTGCTGCGGCGGGTGCCGGCGGAAACGCGCTTGACTGCATCCGACATGGGCGGCCGTGGCTATTGGCTCAGAACCCACTGTACGAGCCGGCGCGCGTCATCCCGCGACAGCGGGCCGCCGCGCTCGGCGGCCGACGGCATGGGCGTATCGCCCCAATGCGCGCGCCCCCCGAGCCGCAGCTTGATCTCGAGTTGTTCCTGCGCACGCGGAACGTCGCGATGCCGCTCCGCGATCTGGTGGAATGACGGCGCGAGGAATGGCATGTCGGGTGTATGGCAGAACATGCAGTGCTGCGCGTCGACGAGCTCGGTCGGTTCGGGCACTGCCGTCTGTGCTCTGGCGACGCCGGCCAGCGCGATGATCAGGCCAGCGGCGAGTTCGCGTGTGATATTCATGTTTTTCCTCCGTCGGCGTAGAGCCCTGCATGGCACGCGCGCGGACGCGCCGGTGAAATCACCTCGTCGAGTGGCCGACGGGGAGCACGAGGCGTGTGTGGGCCGCGTCCGATGCGCAACAGCAATTGCGGCTGGCCGTCAAATTTCATCGTGTCAGCAACCGGCCTGCGGCCGTTGACCCATGTCAAGCGCGCGGGTGGCCGAGTCATGCGGCGCGCGTGCGGTGAGGCTAGTCTTGAATGGAGTGGCGCGCGCACGCAGGAGGGAGCGCGATGCAGGACGAGCGATGGTTCGAGCCGCTGCGAGAGGTGGCCCGGGAACTGGCGATCCCGGAAGACGCGCTGAAACGCGGGCTCGACGAAGAGATCAAGGATCTCGAAGAGGGGGCGCACGTGCGCGAATTCGTGATGGTGTTCGCGATTCGGCGCGTGCGCGCCCGACTGGCGGCCATTCGCTCGGCGCAACGGGAGCGCTAGCGAGGCGCACGGTGCCCGTTGAATGCGAATTCAGACTTGCGCGAGACTGTCCGGGTCGACGATGCGGATTTGCTTGCCCTGCGCTGCGACCATCCCTCTCCGCTGGAATTTCGACAGCATGCGGCTCACCGTTTCCAGCTTCATGCCGAGATAACCGCCGATTTCGTCGCGTGTCATCCGCAGGATGAATTCCGCAGATGAATAGCCCCGCGCCTTGAAGCGCGCGGAGAGATTCAGCAGGAACGCCGCGACGCGTTGCTCGGCGGTCATCGTGCCGAGCAGCAGCATCAGCCCAGACTCCCGGACAATCTCGCCGCTCATCATCTGGTACACATGATGTTGCATCGTGCGATTTTCACGGCACAGCTGTTCGAGTTGGCCAAAGGGAATGATGCAGACGGTGCTGTCTTCAAGGGCGATTGCATCGCCGTTGTGACGGCCGCTGTGCACGCCGTCCAGTCCAAGCGATTCGCCGACGATCTGAAAGCCCGTCACTTGCTCGTCGCCGTCGCGGTGCATCATGACGGTCTTGAACGAACCGGTCCTTACCGCGTAGATGCTTTGGAACACGTCGCCCGCGCGGTAGAGGGAATCGCCGCGTTTGACATGACGGGTCGTGCAGATCATCGCGTCGAGCCGCGCGAAATCGTCGGGCGTCAGATTTTGCGGCATACACACGTTGCGTAGTGCGCACGATGAACAGCGGGAAGTACTCCGTTTCGGTTGATCCTCGCGCGCCACCGAATGCAGCGGAATGATGGGGTGTAACGGCGTGGACGTCGCGACATCGGCGTTGGTCAGCATCATCTGCTCCTGCAAATACGGTCAGCAGCGCACCTTACCCGTGCCATGGGCTTGACGATGTTGACCCTGTCGTATGCGACGGCGATGCTCTGCCGTCTTCATGAGAGGAGACCCGCACCGGTTTGGCCGATTGATCGATACCGCGGTTGTCGGGCGACGAAACTGCGCTTGTTCCGGGCGGCACACGCTACTTGGTTTTCTTATTGCCCAGTATGTATCGCTTGAAGCGCAAGCGAAATCAGCGAGACTTGCAGATGCGGTAGGCGATAGGGAAGCGCTGTAGGACGGTTCCTACACACCTGTCAGAATCTTGTATCCATGCGTCATGTCAACTGACGCGTTCTCCGTGTATCGGCGTTTTCCCGCGCCTTCCGCATGACAAGGGGGAATCCCGGCGATCTTCACAGGTCATCCTGATCGTCGAACAGCTTGTGTCGCATCGCGTAGCGCACGAGCGCCGCTTCGTTCGACATCTGCATCTTCTCGAGAATACGGGCTTTGTAGGTGCTGACGGTCTTCACGCTCACGCAAAGTTCCTCGGCGATCTCGGAAATCGACTGGCCGGACGCAACTCGGCGAAATACGTCGAATTCCCGGTCGGACAAGCGCTGATGCGGCAGCATGTCGGTCGGCTCGTTGAGACTTTGCGCAAACTGTTCGGCCATGGCGAGGCTGACATACACGCCGCCGGCGGCGATTTTGGTCAGCGCGGCAACCAGCTCGGCACTCGCACTTTCCTTGGTCATGTAGCCGGCCGCACCCGCACGGAATGCGCGCACCGCATATTGCTGTTCTGCGTGCATCGTCAGCACGAGGATGTGCAACGACGGCTTTTCATCCTTGATCTGCTTGATGAGTTCGACGCCATTGCGGCCGGGCATCGACAGGTCGAGCACCAGCACGTCTGCATTCGTGCCGCGTACGAGCGCCATCGTTGAAGCACTATCCCGCGCTTCGCCGGCGATTTCGAAGTCGCTGGCGTTCTGCAGGATGTGACGGAGGCCGTCTCTGACAAGAGCGTGGTCGTCGGCGATGAGCACCTTGATCATGACAACACGCCCCCTTGCCGGATCGCGTGGAGCGGCAGCGTCACGGTGATCGTGAAACCTTTGCCTGGCTCGTTGTCGATCGTCACATTGCCATCGAGCATGTGCGCACGCTCGCGGATTCCGATGAGTCCGAACGACGGATGGTCGCGCGCCTTCGTCCGGCTATCCGGCGCGCCGTGGCCGTTGTCGGCGATTCGCAACAAGCAGTATCCGTCGTCGACTTTCAGCATCAACGTCACGTGCGTTGCGTCGGCGTGCCGCACGACGTTGGTCAGCGCTTCCTGAACGATCCGGAACAGCGTGGTCGCGCCGGCATTGGTGAATACCGTGTCGGCGGGATCGATATGTCGCTCGACTGCGATTCCGTAGCGATTCGTGAAATCGTTCGCGAGCCATTCGATCGCGGGGACGAGACCGAGATCGTCGAGCATCACCGGCCTGAGATCCGCCGCAATGCGCCGAACCGAGGCGACGGTGGAATCGATCAGGCGGTGCATGCCACCCAATTGGTCGCGCACGGCGGTACCGGGCGGGAGATGCTTCGCCAGTCCCAGCTCGACGGCGGACAGATCCATCTTGAGTGCGGTGAGCTGTTGGCCGAGATCGTCATGCAGTTCTCGTGCAATGCGGGTTTTTTCTTCTTCACGGACGTTCTGCAGGTTGGCCGACAATTCGCGCAGTTCTTCGCGCGATTGCTTGAGCGCATTCTCCGCGCGGACACGTTCGGTCACGTCACGAAGCATGACCGTATACAACTTGCCGGTGCCGTCGCGGATTTGCGAAATGGATGCCTCGATGGGAAACTCGGTCCCGTCCCCGCGCAGCCCGAACAGCACGCGTTGTTGCCCCATTTTCCGTTCGGAGACACCTGTCACGCCAAATTGTTCGACGTGCTTCGCGTGCGTGGCGCGAAAACGTTCCGGAATGAAACGGGACAGTGGGGCGCCGATTGCTTCCATGGCGGAGACGCCAAACACGTGTTCCGCCGCGGGGTTGAAAATCACGACCGTCTGACGTTCATCGATGGTGATAATGGCCTCCATCGACGATCGGATGATGCCCATCATGCGCGCTTCGGAAAGTGGGGCGCCGCTTCCGGGGGTATCCGCGAAATGACGTCGGGTGACGGCCTGATGGACGAGCGTGGCAAGCGCGAGCGAGACGGCGATACCCGTGAGCAGGATCACGATCGCGGCGCCGGACGTGTCGGGCAGGGCGGCGCTGTAGGCGAGTGAAAGCGACGTGCCGCCGAAAGTCAGCGTGTCCGTTCGTTTGACGAATTCGTCGTCGGGCGCGTGTCCGTTCGCGGTCAGGGCGCCTGAATAGATGACCGCCGGCGGATTGTCCGCCGTGACTTGTAAGCCAAGCTGGCTCATCGATGGCGGATCGAACAACCGTCGTACATCCAGGCCGGCGTAGACGAATCCGACGGTCTCGGCTCGCCGCTGCTCGTCGGCAGGCGCGGCAGCGCCGCCCGTATCGATCGGAAGATAAAGCGCGAAGTCCGGATGGTCCGCCGTCGTGTCGGCACGGTCGCGCACCTGCCTCGCCGCCAGTGCCACCTTGCCGCTATCGGCCGCGCGTCGCAGCGCGCGTTGCGTCCCTGGATCGTCGTCCGCTGCTGCGCCGGCGCCGATGATGCCGAGGGTGCGAACAGGCGATTGCAGGCTTTCGAGATCGAGACCGGCGACATAGCGTCGCCACGCGTCGTCGGATTGTCGGGTCGTGACGGCGAAACTACGGGCGCCTCGCAGCACGGCTGCAGCGTTGAGCAGATCGTGCTGGAGATTGAGGGTAGCGAGCGTCGCCATGCGCTCGAATTGAGCCCGTGCCGTCTCATGTGCCCGTACCTGGAGACTTCCGGCCGCGACGAGCGATCCGGCCACGCCGGCAGCGAGGGCAAGCAGCGCGGCAACAGACGCGCGGTGCATGAAGCGTACGCGGCGAGACGTCTGGGCGGCGCCGGGGAAAGATGCATGCGCGGTCATGGGCGTTCATCCCGAAGAAAATCGCCGGCGCCGGCACGCTGCGGCCGGACGCCAAGCTCGCGAAGGCTGGCTGGTACGCTTTTCTGGAGGAATTGTGCGCGGTTTGCCATGATTTCGCCAATCGGGGCGCGTGCGGGCCTGCCGTCAAGCGCCCCCGGGCCGATGCTTGACCCGCATCAAGCGGCGCAACCCGACCCGGCTCAGACTGGGAGCCAGAAACCGGACGAGCGACGGGGAGGCGGTATGTACGAACGGATCTTTGCGGCGCTGGACGGCAGCCGCGGCGCGCGCCTCGCGCTTGACGAGGCGATCCGGCTTGCCTGCGCGTCGGGCGGCCTTGTCGTCGCGGTGTGTGCCGTATCGGACGCGCCGCGGCTCACCGATATCGACAGCGGTTATGTCGACCAACGCGACCGGAACCCTCTGGATACCGACATCGCCAGCACGGTATTGGCTGACGCCGAGACCGCGTTCCGGTTAAGCGGCGTGCGCGGGTCCGCGCATACGATCGAAACATCCGGCGAAAATGTGTCGGCGGCGCTTGCCCGAGCGGCCGCCGAATGCGATGCCGATCTGATCGTAATGGGGACACATGGCCGCCACGGCATCCGCCGGGCATTGCTGGGCAGCGTCGCGGAGTCGCTGCTGCGTACGGCGGATCGACCGGTCCTGCTCGTGCGGGACAATGCCGACGCGCGTGCCGCAGCACTGTAAACGGTGACGAGGCAGCCGGACCCGGCTGCCCCCTGGCGGATTAATGCGACATCAGCACCGGCACCGTCATGCTTTTCAGAACGGTGCGTGTGGCGCCGCCGAGTACACGCTCGTGCATCCGGGTGTGGCTGTACGCGCCCATTACGAGAAGATCGGCATGCAGGTCGCTGGCCCGATTAAGCAGCGTCGCCCCCGAGCCGATGTCCGGTTCGCGCGGCGTCGTCGAAAAAGACGAGCGAACGCCGTGACGCTCGAGGTAGGCAGCGACGTCGACACCTGCCGGGGTCTCGTCCGGATCGGGGCGCTTGCGTGCCACGGTTTCGACGTTGACGGAGCGGGCGCGCGTGAGCAGCGGCAGCGCATCGGCGACCGCTCGGGCGGCCTCCCGGCCACCGTCCCAGGCAACCAGAATGTTCTCGCCGAGCTTGCGCACCCGGCCGGCATACGGCACGACGATGGCGGGACGGCCGCTGCCCATCAGCACGTCCTCGACGAAATGGTGCGCGATAAAAGTCGTGCGGTCGCGAGGGTCGGTCTGGCCGAGCACCAGGAGATCGGCATGACGCGCATGCAGTGTCGCGACGTCCGTTGCCGGGCCGGCGGGCGCCCGCCACTCGACGCTACGCCCCGCGCGTTCAGCAGCCTCGAGAAACCTGATTTCTGCCTGCTTGCGGCGCTCCTCGCACAAGCGCTCGTACACCGCGAGCTTGAGCGGTTCATCGGGGCGCATCAATGGCTCGAACAGGTCCTGGCAGACCACGTACAAACCGATCAGATGCGCGTCCCAGCGCCCTGCGAGATCGAGTGCCAGTGCGAGCCGCGTTTTGCAGCGCTCGCTGTCGTCGAGATGGACGAGCAAGGTCTTGTAGCTCATGACGGCTCCTTTTCGGTCGATGCCGCAGTGGCTTCGGCGGCAGGCTTCGGCGCGGCGCGCGCGGGAATCATCAAGACGGCGCAGGTGGCGCCCCGCAGCACGCGCTCGGCAACGCTGCCCAGCATCAGCCGCCGGAAGCCGCGTCGGCCATGCGTTCCCATGACGATCAGATCGGCGCCAGCGTCCCTGGCCACGATCAGGATGCGTTGTGCGACGTCTTCGCCTGCCGGTTCGACATTGGCGATCCGCGGCGTGCCGGACACACCGTGTTCAGCCATGCGTTTCGCGGCGTCGGCGGTGACGCGCAGCCCTTCTTCACGGAATGCGTCGATCAGGATCGACGGATCGTAGCCGAGCGGGTCATAAGCCGGCACGAGAAAGTCGACTACGTAGACGGGAGTAAGCCGTGCATTCGTCTCGGTCGCGAGGGTCAGCGCAGCATCGAGTGCACGCGACGATGTCTCGCTGCCGTCAAGCGCGACCAATATGTTCGAGTACATGGCAGTTCCCTTGAGCAGGCGTCGATACGTCCATCATCGGGGCGTGGGCGCCGACCTCGCTGATCTGGATCAAGCCTGCCGGTCGTCCCGCAGCAGCTGCAGCGCGTCGCGTGCGGCGATCCACGCCTCGTTGGTCGGCTCGACGACGACGGTGACTGCACTCGACTTGCGCGAGACCACATGCGCGTGCGTCGCATTGGCAGACATGTCCATCTCGAGGCCGAGCCAGCCCAGCGACGCGCAGATTCGTTCGCGCAGCGCTGCGGAATGCTCGCCGACGCCGGCCGTAAAGACCAACATGTCGAGGCCGCCAAGCAGGGCGGTCAACGCACCTGCCTCGCGCACGATCCGATGCACGTAAAGCGCCAGCGCGTCACGCGCGCTAGCGTCGCCGCGGGCCTCGCGTTCAAGGAGAACACGTGGGTCCGCAGACACGCCGGATACACCCTTGAGCCCCGACTCGTGGTACAGCATCTGGCTCAGCGCAGCGTGCGACAGGTGTTCGGTGTCGAGCAGGTGCAGTACGACTCCGGGATCGAGCGAACCGCAACGCGTACCCATCATCAGGCCATCGAGCGCCGAGAAGCCCATCGTCGTTGCGATGCTGTGCAGCTCGCGCATCGCACAAAGGCTCGCGCCACTGCCGAGATGCGCGGCGATCACGCGCCCGTGTGCCAGCCTGCCGAACGCCTCTTCGAGTGCAACGGCGAGATACGCGTATGACAAGCCGTGGAATCCGTAGCGGCGCACCCCTTTATCGAACCATGCATTTGGCAACGGCAGCAATTGTTCGTTGCGCGGCAGCGTGCAATGAAACGCGGTATCGAATACTGCGATCTGCGGGATACCGGGCAGTTCGGCGCGCAGGATATCGATCGCGTTCAGGATCCGTGGCTGATGCAGCGGCGCGAGTGGCGTCAACTTGCGAAGCTCGCCGAGTACCGCATCGTCGACGACGACCGGCGCCACATGATTCGGCCCGCCGTGCACCACCCGGTGGGCAACGCCACCCAGCGTGACATGGGGCAACCGCTCGCGTATCCACCTTGCGATCGACGTGATGACTGCATGACAAGGATCACTGGCGACGGGGGGCAGCGGGTGTTGCGGTTCGGTGCCAAAGCGGATCGACATGCCGTTACCGTCGTCGCGCGCCTCGCCGTCGTAAAGGGGGCGGCGCTCCGGTGCTCCGCGAGGCGGATACGTGAACACGCCGAACTTGATGCTCGACGAACCCGTATTGAGGACGAGAAGCGCAAGGGTACGCATGGCCCCACTCAATGTGACATCGGGACCGGCAGCGTCATCGACGCCAGCACGGTACGCGTGGCGCCGCCCATCGGAAGCTCGCGCCGGAGCATGGCCCGTCAGCCCCCATCACGAGCAGATCGGTACCGGTCTCGTATGCGCGCGACAGCAGTGATGCGCCCGCGTACGGGACAAACAGCGGGCGTTCCCGAGGTTCGCGGAAACAATTCGCGGGCCCGGCCATCGCGTGGAACGAGCCGGGTTCCGTCCGATAGACCGCGGCCAGGCCGGTCAGATGCGCGCCGGACCGCAGTGCGAGCCGCGACGCGAACGCAAGGCGCGCACGAGCGCGGTCGCTTGTGTCGAAGTGCACGGCTGTGCTCTTGTCGCTCATCGCGATCGCTCCGTCGGCGGTGAATCCATCAGTGCGATTCAGTCTAAGAAGGAGGGCACCCGTGCGCTTGATTCAGATCAACGGCCGCCAAGCGTCGCAAACACACAGTGAAACGGTCGTTTTGCCGGACCGTGGCGAGCGGCGCGGAATGAGGTACCGAACAACCAGCTGGAATCGTCGCAACATGAACAATATCGTCCAGTCCGATCCGGACGACGGAACGAGCCTGCCGGGCCTGCTGCCGCCGCCGGATGGCGGACTGCCGACACTGATTGCTAGGGCCTGCGACATGCCGCCGCTGCCCATTGCGGTCGTGCATCCGTGCGACCCGGTGAGCCTTGCCGCGCTCGCGGCGCTCGGCGATTCGCCGCTTGGCGCCGTGCTCGAACTCGTGGTGGTTGCGCCCCGGACCAGGATCCAGGCGCTGGCGTCAGCGGCAGGTATCGATCTCGCGCGCTGGACGATTCACGACGTGCCGCACAGTCACGCGGCGGCGGCGAAAGCGGTCGAACTCGCCGCTGCGGGCAGGGTGGCGGCGATGATGAAAGGCAGCCTGCACACTGACGAATTGATGGGGGCTGTCGTCGCGGCGAATTCCGGCTTGCGTACCGACAAGCGGGTCTCCCATTGTTTCTTGATCGAGACTGCCGCTTATCCGCGACCGTTCATCCTGACCGACGCGGCGGTCAACATCGCGCCGGATCTCGCGCAGAAGGCCGCCATCACGCAGAACGCAATCGACGTCGCGCACGCGCTCGGTGTGACCTGTCCGCGCGTCGCCGTACTGTGTGCGATCGAAACGGTCAATCCCGCGATGCGCTCGACGCTTGACGCGGCGGCGCTGGCCAAAATGGCCGAGCGTGGCCAGATCACGGGCGCGATCGTCGACGGTCCGCTCGCATTCGACAACGCAGTATCGCAGCGCGCAGCCATCGACAAAGGCATCGATTCGCCGGTCGCGGGCCGGGCGGACATCCTCGTCGTGCCGGATATCGAGGCCGGCAACATGCTGGCCAAACAATTGGAATACCTGGGTGGTGCGGCGTGCGCCGGTGTCGTGGTCGGCGCACGTGTGCCGATTGTGCTGACGAGTCGCGCAGATGGCGTGGCCACCAGACTCGCTTCATGCGCGCTGGCAGCGCTGCTTGCCGACGTCCGGCGCCACTCGGGCTTCCACGCCTGACGAACGCCGAGGATGTACAAGAAGCAGCGTCAAGGCGACGTAGTCGCGTGCATTTACGTATTGGCGGGCGCGATCTCGTCGAGATCGACAATCTGCTGGTACGTTGGGACTTCGCACGACCAATGCAGTCTCTCTTCGATACGACGGCGCAATGCATCGGCTGCGGCAGGCTCGCCGTGCGTGACGAACGTCCGGGCCGGGGGACGTTGCATCGCACCGAGCCACTGCAGGATCTCCTCGTAATCCGCATGCGCGGAGAGGCTCGTGATGGTCTCGACTTGTGCGCGTACGCGCACATACTCGCCGTGAATCTTCACGGTCGGCTCGTGTGCGGCCAACGCCGCGCCGCGCGTGCCGGCGGCTTGATAGCCGACCAGCGCAATCGTGTTCCGGGCATCGGGAGCGTAGTGGCTCAGGTGATGCAATACGCGCCCGCCCGTCGCCATGCCGCTTCCCGCAACGATCACCATGGGGCCCTGGTGCCCGGAGATGGCCTTCGACTCGTCGACGGTGCGCACCATCGTGGCCGCATGACCGAGCGCATCCGCTTCCGCGATGGTAAGTCGATGCTCGAGGATATGACGTCGATAGACTTCGGTAACGTCCGTCGCCATTGGGCTGTCGAGATAAACCGGCACGCGCGACATGCGGCCGCTCGCCTTCAGGCGAGCGATGAAGAGGAGGATTTCCTGCGCCCTGCCGACGGTGAAACAGGGAATCACGACCACGCCACCCCGCGAAAACGTCTTTTCGAATAGCGCTGCGAGTTCGTTTTCCGGATTCGAAGCCGGATGCAGGCGATCGCCATAGGTCGACTCGACGACCACGAAATCGGCATGGATAGGCGGCGTCGGCGGCCGCATGATCGGGTCGTGACGTCGGCCGAGGTCGCCGGAAAAGGCGATGACCTTGTGACTCCAGCTCACGATGATGCTCGCCGCGCCGAGAATATGGCCGGCGGGCAACAGGCGAAACGACATCGCGCCACCGAGCGCAATGCACTCGTCGAACGAGCAGGGCCTGAGCAGGCGCAGCGCGCGCAGCGCGTCGTCCAGCGTATAGAGCGGCCGCGCCGGATGATGCTTCGAGTAACCGTGACGGTTCGCGAAATCGGCTTCCTCCTCCTGTAGCCGCGCGCTGTCGCGCAGCATGATCCCGCAGAGCTCGGCCGTTGCCGACGTGCAATACACCGGGCCGCGAAATCCATCGCGTGCCAGTGCCGGCAGATAGCCGGAGTGGTCGATATGCGCATGCGTGAGAACGACGGCATCCAGCGTATCGAGCGAAAGGGGCAGCGGATTCCAGTTGCGCAACCGCAGATTCTTCGTGCCCTGGAAGAGCCCGCAATCGATCAGCACGCGCTTGCCGCCATGCTCGAGCAGATACTTCGAGCCGGTCACGGTTTCGGTCGCCCCGAGAAAAGTCAGTTTCATCGCTTGCCTCACCGGAAGTGGGGGGTGTTAGTGGTCCGATTACATCGCGGCGGTGGCTCGGGTCGTTGATGGAAATCAGCGATTTCGGTACCTATTTGCGCGAAAGACGTTCGTGATGATCGTGATCCCGGTGTGCCGTCGGCCGGTACCACCTCAGCTTGTGACGCGTGACCAGCGTTCGCCAATCGATTTTCATGACGAGATACAAGGAGCCGAGCAGCGCAATTTGCGAGACGACGAAATAGCCGCTGAGATAGGCGCCCCCCGGTTGGGATTCAAGATCAAGGCGCTCGGCCGCAAACCTGCCGATATGCGCCCAGACGGCATAGGTCACGATGCGTCCGACAAAAAATGCGGCGCCGATGGTGCGCAGCGGCAAGCCGGACAGTCCGTACGCGATGAACAGATAGTTGGACGGAAACGGACTGAGCGCGTAGAGGAAGAAAACGCCTGCCGTGAGCCGCCTCCGCCTGGCGAGCCACGCCTGGACGACGTCGATGTTCTCCCGGTCGGCGCGGCGCATCCAGTGTCCCCTGACCAGGGTGCGGGCAAAACCAGCCAGTATCAGGCGTCCGACGGTCGCGGCGCAGGCGGCGACGACGGCGAACACGAACGGATTGCCGTCGGACAGATTGAAGCCGACCCACGACATGGCCATCCACGTCGGCGGGGCAAATGCCGGTATGAGGTTCAGCAGGAGAATGACGGCGAAGAGTATGGCCAGCGTTCCCACGGTGAGTCTCCGCAGTGGTGGGGCGCCGGTTGCCGGAGCGCCTTCGGGGAGGCGTGCTCCGGCAACGGGTCGGGTTCGCGGGGTGGGGCTCAGGGTTCGCGGACATTGACGAGCAATAGCGGGACCTTCGTGATCTGCGCCACGCGCAATGCGACGCTGCCGAGCACCCAGCCGGCAATGCCGCGCCGACCGTGCGAGCCCATGACGAGGAGTTCCGCACGCCAGTTGCTCGCCTCGCGCGCGATCGCCTGAGGCACGTCATCGCTGGTTCGGTGCGTGTGGACGAGTGCCGTGTCCGCATGCGCCGCCGTTTCGGCAAGGATCGATGCCGCTGCTGCCAGGGCCTGCTTGCCTTCTTCGATGAATGCGTTTTCGAGGACATCGATGGGAACGAAGTCCGTCAGGCGCACGGCGCGGTCGATGACGTAGATCGCCCGCAGCTCCGAATTGGCCTTGGCGTACCGGATGCCGAATTGCAGGGCCCGTCGCGCCGGCGGGCTGCCGTCGGTCGCGAACAGGATGCGATGGGGCGCCTGCTCGCCGGGCGAGCAGGAACCCTCCGGGACGATGAGGATCGGGCACCCGGCCAGCCTCGCCAGCGGTTCCGCGACGGTGCCCTCGAGCCAGCGAAGCAAGCCGTGGCGTTGGCGGGCGCCGATCACGAGCAGTTCAGCTTGCCATGTTCGGGCCGTATCGAGCAGCGCCTGTACGACATCGCCATTTCGTCTGGAAAGATCGATGACTTCGGTGTCGACAAGGACGTCGCCGCGGGTGAACGTGTCGCGGGCCCGGCTGAGCGCGTCGCTCGCGTCCTGGAGCAGTTCCGCGCGTGCCGAGTCCAGATAGGCCGCCGTTGTCGCCCCGATGGGTACGAGCGTGCGCGGATTCTCGGCCACGGAGACGATGCGCACCTGCCCACCCTGCGGGACGATATTCCGTGCGTATTTCAGCGCCTGGTCGGATGAGGCCGATCCATCGATGGCGATGAGCATCTTGCCGGGCGGCGCCGGGATGCCGCTGCGTGAACTGTCGGAAGTCATCAGTGAACCTCCAGGGTCGGTCTGCAACCATTTTGGGAGATTCTGTCCCGCAGACAACGCAACGGCTTGATGCCAATCAACGAACCATCAGTGCTGCGCACCGCGTCCAGCACGTCGTCCTGCATGCCGATGCGGTTCGCGACCGTCTTGACGGCGGGATCCATCCCCTTATCTTCGCGCCGATGTCGATGACGGATGCGGACGACTTGTTCAGGATTCCGATCGTGGCGGCATGCCGCCGTCATTGCTGGTCCCGCGCAGTCGGATTGAGCAGTGCGACAAAGACGACGATGCTTGCAATCAGCGCGACGATTGCGTACGAAAATATCCGCTCATCGCCGAACAGCATTCCATGCACGACGCCCCCCAGTGCCCCCAGCGTAACGAATACGCTCAGTGTCGCGAGTACGATCCGGAACTGCTTGCGTATCATGACCGCCTCCTGAAGAAAGGCCACCGACGCCTCGCATCGCAGATGCGCGCCGTCGGGACCGCTGCCAGCTCAGATTCTGGGGAAATGATCACGTTCCGGATCACGGCACGATTGATCTGTATCAACGGACGATTGGTCGGCGCCGCTGGCATCCGTACCCAGGGAATCAGGGGCCGCCCCAGGCTGTCGAGCATGTTTGACTGATATCAACGCTGCTGTCTTCCCACCGTCGATCATGTCGACTGGCCAACGGCAACACTGGCGCTTGGCTTATTTTCGCAAGGCTCGCATGTACCGGAAAATCATGGTCGCGATAGACGGCAGCCCATCGTCAATGCAGGCACTCAAAGAAGGCCTGGCGGTAGCCAAGCTTTGCGGTGGGCATCTGTACGTCGTTTACGTGATCGACCAATCGGCATTGTTCACGCTTGCCGGCGGGTACGACCAGGAAGCATTGGTTGCCGCGATGCGACGGGATGGTGCCGGGGTGCTCCGCGGTGCCGAGCAGGCCATCGCAGATGCAAGCGCCGCGGGTGATACGGCGCTCATCGAAACCAAGCGTATCGGCGAAGACATCGCGGGACGTTTACAGCGCTACGCCCAGGAGAACACCGTCGACCTCGCTGTGCTCGGTACGCATGGCCGGCGCGGAATCGAACGCATGCTGATCGGAAGTGTCGCCGAGCGCTTCCTGCGCGGCGCGATTTGCCCGGTTTTGTTCACACGCGGTGAAGACCCGCAGCCGGCGGAAACGGTGATTTTCTGACCGGATCCAGGTCGGCATTCACCACTGTTCCCCCTTACGTCGAGGAGAGGCCACGATGCACCGCTCGAATCCGCGGCCCGCTCGCCGCTTTTGGCGCCGTGACGAGCGCGTGCCGCCCCATGCGATGGAAAGTTATCGTGATCGGAGGTGCCCGAAGGGCGCGGTGTGCTGTGAGACAAGCGGCAAGATCCACGACGGCGGCCGCCGGCCGTCGCGTGCGACTGCCTGCGCCGCCGGTTCGATTCTATGAAAAAGGAATTCGACTATTCCGGCGTGCTGATCGCGATCGGATTCATCGTACTGTTCGCGGTTCAGTTCTTGACGTCGCATCAGGCGACGACATCGATCGCATACAGCGATTTCCATCGGCTCGTTGACGCGCGGCTCGTCGACGATCTCGAGATCGGCCCGTCGTCGATCTCGGGCACGCTGCGGATGCCCGAAGCGGGCACGCTGCTGCCGGCGTCGGAGGTGGCCGTCGTCAAGGAAGCCGGCCCGCCGTGGCGCTTCACGACCAACCGCGTCACTGACGACCATCTGGTCGGCACGCTGACGGCGGCCGCAATCCGTTATCACGGCGCGCCGGACACGGGCTGGCTTTCGGCACTCGCATCGTGGGTGCTGCCGCTGATCGTCTTCGTGTTCATCTGGAACATGATGCTGCGCAGGCGAGGCGGGCCGCAAGACTTCAGCGGGATGGGCAAGAGCCAGGCGCGCGTGTACGTGCAGCAGGAAACCGGCATCACGTTCGACGACATCGCCGGCATCGACGAGGCGAAGGCCGAACTGCAGCAGATCGTCGCGTTCCTGCGCAACCCGGAACGCTACCAGCGGCTTGGCGGCAAGATCCCGAAGGGCGTGCTGATCGTCGGCGCGCCGGGCACCGGCAAGACGCTGCTCGCGCGCGCGGTGGCCGGCGAGGCGGCCGTGCCGTTTTTCACGATCAGCGGCTCGGCGTTC